>Ga0214544_1005742_pt1 | contig 23690 bp, 25 predicted proteins | sample CNSS3metaG_FD_160074 | JGI IMG/M metagenome (GOLD analysis project Ga0214544, IMG submission 160074) | Root nodule microbial communities from cowpea collected in UCLA plant growth center, Los Angeles, California, USA - CNSS3 | ecosystem: Host-associated > Plants > Roots > Nodule | place: USA...
ATGGAAGAGATGGAAGAGAAAGAGATACAAAGAGGAAGATGGAGTTGTTCCCACAAGCCCTAGCACTCCTCCAAGCTCTCCAAATCGCGTTGCTCGAGCTCCAAAATGTCCAAGATGAGTTTCCCTCTGCAAAAACAGAAGAAAAAGGGTCACTTGACACATCAGCGAAAACAGGCGCTTGGCGGAAGGGTCTCACCGCCAGGCGCAAGCCACCAAACAGGGGGCAAGTCTTCCCGCTACCGCCAGGCGCAAGCCACCAAACAGGGGGCAAGTCTTCCCGCTACCGCCCGGTGATGACCAAGTGCCGCCAGGCGGTGACTAACAGTAGCGCCTGTCTGACGCTTGGCTGGCCCGTAGCTGGCGGTCTGTTCTGCCTAGCGCTGGCTTCGCGTTGCCAGGCGCTTCCTGTTGACATTTTTCTTCTCTCTTTGCTATTTCGGGTCACTCATTAGTCTGGATTTTTGGAACAAAGCTTCCCATCTACAAAAAAGACACAAAAATGGGGATTAGTGGTATATTTAGATCAACGTAACCCACAATGTATTTATTTACAAAAGTAAGGTAAAATTGAGGATTAAGTAGGTTAAATGTTTTGGAAGAGATGATTTTGCTAATGAAATATAGCTTGGATAATAGTAAAAATTAACATTATCACCTGGGCGAGATATCGCGCTCAAAAGCGCTCAAGTTTCCTTGCGACCTCGCCTAGGCGAGCTGTCCCTCGCCTGAGCGAGACTAAGTCGCTCAAAACCAAACCAAGGTCGCCTGGGCGAGCAGTGCGACCCAAACCAGACGTTAGCCAATGTCAATCATACACGAAATTACACCTCCAGAAAATTTTGCTCACACTCCCTTGGCTGCCCCATCTGGGTCAATTATTCAATCAAATGATATTGAGCATGTTTCGCATCTCTTCTTGAGAAACAAGCGGGCTATTTCTTTGCAAAATTGTGCTCAATTTCATATGTGGCAATTCCGTCAAGATAGCAAAAATAAAGCTTATTCTTTGCCCACCAAGGTTTGAACCCATGACCTTCCACTGATAAGGCCAAAGCACAACCACTATGCCAATTCACATTTTATGATATACACAACCAACATAAGTTTACATTTCAAATTCCACACTTTTACATATTATTAAAATAAATCATAAAACAACAACACATAATTGGCTTACATAGGACTCGAACCCAAGCCCTCTCACGCAAACCAAGTACTCTCAACCACATGAGCTAGCACTTTTCCACGTCACATTACACAACAATTAATGTCATAAAGACGCCTTCTTCCTGCATTTATTAATTAATTAATTAATTTTCCTGGGTCTTACAATAGTGATCAGAGACTTGATGATGGGAGCAGCAAAGGCAACGTACTATGCAGGATGGGAAAAAAGATGGGTGAGTTAAGAAACATCAACCCTGATGCTTTTAATTGGTTAGTTGCCATTCTTAGGGAGTCTTGGTGTAAACATGCATTCAGCATGTATCCAAGATGTGATGTCTTGATGAATAATCTGTCAAAGTCATTTAATAGTACTATTTTACTGGCTAGGGATAAACCTATAATTAGTATGATGGAATGGATTAGATCATATATAATGAGTAGGTTTTGTAACCCTCAGAGAGAAAGTGAATGCATATTCAGGAACTATGATGCCTAAACCACATAAAAGGTTGGATAGGGAAATAGAAAAAAATGGGAATTGGCTTCCTGTATGGGCAGGGGATTCTAAGTTTGAAGTGACGCAGGGGTTCACTATGGAAAAATTTGTTGTTGATTTAAGTAACCATAGTTGTAGTTGTTATTTTTGGGATTTAGTAGGTATACCTTGTAGGCATGCTAGGTATACCTTGTAGGCATGCTGTGGCAGCCATTAATTACAAGGTTGAAACCCCAGAGGATTATGTTCATGCTTATTACAACAGGGATGCCTACCAAGCTTCGTATGGCCCTCAAATTACCCCAATCAATGGACAACAACTTTGGCCAAAAACTAATCAACCTGAACTACTACCACCCATTTACAAGACTCCACCCGGGAGACCAAAAAAGCTAAGAAGAAGGGAAGCTGATGAACATGTCAACCATTCCAAACTATCAAAGAAGAATACCATCATCAAATGTAGCAAGTGTAACCAGTTAGGCCATAACACAAAAAGTTGTAGAAGGGGAATCAGAAACAAAAAGGTAAACGCACATTTGTACTATTTACAATTTCTTTCCTTCCTAAATACAACTTCTGAATCTTTAATTCATACCAAATTGGCAGGGACAGATGCATACAACTTGTAGTGCAGCAAGCAACACTGTAGGAACATCAAACCTTAGCTCCACCAGTAGAACCAGATTCACATCACGGGTTGCAGCAGCCACCAACCAAGGAGAAAGACCTCAAACCACCATAAGGAGAAGAAGAATGGGAACACGGGTTTTAGGGTCTCAAGCAAGTACTGCAACCTCAGCACAACCCACGTGAATGTGAAAGAATCAAGTTTTTTTGTTGCCTTTTTTGTATGGTGGACCACTTTTCTGGAATACAATGCATTATAATAGTGGACCACTGTTTTAGAATATTGGGCATAGTGAAAGTTAACCACTTTTTTGATTGCAGAACTATTGGATTATTGTATTCACAATTAGGGACCACTTATCTGCTACACTTAATTGACAGCTAGTGTTGGATTAAGTTTTATTGTTTATGAATGAAAACAATTTAGACCACTTTGTTTTATTAGTAAATCATGATGTAATTATTTCATTGTCGTGAGTTTTGTTTCAATATGCTGAATGTGGTATTAAGCAAAATTTCCAGAATCTGAGATTAATGATAACAGTAAACGCATAATAATCACAGCTACAAGTTCCATTTTCATAGCAAATACTAAGACATAACAGTAACCAAAAGGTTGAAATTCCATTACAATTCCAATAATATCATTATCACAACTACAAAATACTTCCCACTACAGTAATCTCAAACATTACAATTAACTTTGAACAACAACATGAACACCATTACAATTGTTGAGACCCACAATATCACAAATAAAAAAAACAGGAATGTCCTAATTTTTTTCTCTTGTTGCAATTTCATCTTCAACTTCTCATTTTTCTTCATCAAATCCAGCATAATTTTCTCCCTTTTCAAAGAAACTTCATCTTCTTCACCTTTTTTCCCACCATCAACTCTTTTTCCACCACTGGCTTCACTTTCAGTTTCTTTCCCTTGAAAATCAGATTCCTCGTCATCAACCCATTCAAAGTAATTACAATGTGAATTGGTCTGCGAAAGAAAAAGATGAAACCATACCACAAATACAAAAGCAACATCCAATAAAAGTCAGGAGATTTGAAACTTACAGCCCAATTTCGACATCTCCAAAATAATCTCCCTTTGTTTTGCACAGTAGATGCCTTTAAGATCAACAATCTTTCCCCACACCCACAGACTTTGGATGACATTTCTGAAGATGACGCACAACTTTGCGACATTTTCGAACCCGTATTTCGCGGCGTACATGGAAACCCTTTCCTACCACTCTTCATCAGTGAAGAACGCAATAACTATGCCAAACTTTGCCTGCCCAGTGACGATATGCACCAATTCCTCACTATCTCGAAGCCCCAATTCTCAAATTTCAATTTTAGGGTTTCAAACTCTCCCAACCCCTCTTTTATTTGGATGTCATTCTCTTTAATTAGCACGTGCAAAAACACAGTCCACTTACACAGCTTAAAACATGATCCATATGTGGCAGTCCGTTTGGCAGGTGTCAAACAAAACTAACGGCGTCCAAAAAGGAGGACTATTTCCAATCGTTTCAAAACAAGAGGGACCGAATTAGAGCAAACGTTAGTTGGGGGACTAAAAACAAAATCACATAATACTTGAAGGACGAAAAACATAATTAACCTTTTTTATATTATGATGGTTGTAATTGTCATCGTCATAAAAAAATCTAAGTTGAAGTTCATCATTGTAAAGTGTCGTAATTGAAATATTAAGAATCATTAAAGATTTTCAATGTAAAGTGTTGTACATTACAATAGACGATAAAAAACTCTACTGCACTAAGTATCAAACAATATAAAACCCAACAAACAAATGATACAAAATAGTATTATTCACTAGACAATATACAAAACATAAACTGTGTAAAGCTAAATTTTATATATATCACAAAATGAACATGATTGATTCAGTATGTTTATATAGAATAAATAAAACATAACCGATGAAAAACAGAAACATAAAAAACTATAAAAAAAAACATAAAAACCTAAAAGAACTGAAATTTTTTTAGACACTTCCAAGTGCATGAATCTACGATGGTGGTTCGGAAACGTCAAATATTACCCTTATTCAAATTAATATTTTTTTAGTGAATTTATAAACATTCACTAATTTAATTATTATTATTATTATTATTATTATAAATTTATAATTAAATATTTTTATATCTCTTACCCTAGTAATTTAATTTTTTTCATATTATCATATTCTTCATTTGAGTATTATGTACATAATTATACATAATTACAATATTTAAATATAATTATGTAAATAAATGATTTTTTGTGTGTATTGTCTCAAACTAGTGTCTTTTATAAAAATAAACAAGAGGAAAACTTTTTGAATTATTTTATAGTATGAGACAGAATGCATGCAATGTAAGGGGGGTGTTTTCTATTGGTCAAGAATCAGAATGTAACATTTGAATTCAATTCAAAATTTATCATAATTAATCAAATAATACTATTAATAATAAAAAATATAAATTAATATAATAATAAGGGTTAATTATGTTTTTAGTCCCTTTACTATTATCATTTTTTGGAAATGGTCCCTCCCGCAAATGTTAAACCATTTTGGTCCTCATGAATTTGAAACTACTGATTTTAGTCCCTAATTTGTGAACGGCGTTAAGTCTGTGAGTGTGTGGCAAACGGTGTTCTAGGTAGACTCCTCATGTTGCGACACGTGGTTATTCAGATTGAGACACGTGTTGACACGTGTTAAATGACAATTTTTTTCTTTATTAAATTAATTAAATTAATATTATATAATATATTAGATGTAAAATTTTAACATGTGCGTTTCATTTTTGAGGGTCGAAAGGGAAGGTTTGTCCAAGCATCGAAGAGAAAGATTGTGGAAGAGAGACCCTGAGGTTCTAATGTGAAGAAACATAATTGAAATCAACATAAGGTAGGTTGATTTGAGTATTTGGGATTTTTTTGTGCACCACGCCATATTTGAGATTTTTTGTGTTTTAGGGTTTATAAATGAAGAGGAATGGTGGGTCGAAGGGTGTTCCGTCGTCATCTTCTGCTTCTGCGTATGTGGGATCTTCTCAATTTGGAAGAAAAGTTTGTGGTTGTGGCGACCAATTACTGCTTCTTAAAGCAACTACTGCAAAGAATAATGGCAGATTTTTCTTCCGGTGTCGAAATTGGGCAGTGCGTCTTTTTTTTTTTGGTTTTCAGATTCGTTAATTTTTTTGTGGGGTTGTGGCAATCATCAACAAATTTGATACTTTGTATTGTAGAGTGAATCACATTGTAACTACTTTCGATGGGCTGATACGATGGAAACTGAATTGGAATGGAAGCCTGAGATTGAAGAAGGAGAGAATGAAAATTTAAGTTACAGTGACACAATGATACTACAATTGGTGCAAAAGAATGCGAAACTAAAGAAGTTATTGGTAGAGAGAAAATTGGGAGAAATAAAGCTGTTTTTTTATCTTGTCTTGGGGTTTTACTGTCATACTTTGTGTTTTATTTCTGTTGGAGTCAAATTGTAAGGATTAAGTTTTTAAGCAGTTGGTGATTTCTTAACTGTTATGAACTGCAGAATGTTGAATTTAAGTTTGTGTTATGAAGTGCAGAATCTTGAATTTTGAATTTAAGTTTGTTAATGAAATGTAAGTTTATTCCCTGCTACCACCAGTAAATAGTTAATGGCATTGTGAATTGGTAGTAATGAATTTTGTTCATTTGGACTGAATTGGTGATTTGGTATTAATGTAAGTTTATATATGCACTAATATCCTGGGCATGAAAATTTATAACATGGACATGTAAATTTATGATAGAATCAATCAATGGCAGTAAACGAATAATGAAAATTAATATCCTGGCCATGAAAATTTATAACCTGGACATGAAAATTTATGATGGAATCAATCAAAATTCTATAAATATCAAACATCAACATGGCCATGACAATTTCAATCAAGCATGATGAAGGAAGTTTTAATCAATCATCAACAAATGTAATGAAGCATAAGGACCCAAAACTGTGGGCCAAATGTGATATATAACAACACATCAAAATAAGTAGCATCTTCTACAATATTTAAAAGAGTGGTGCAAGTGGTCCAAATGATCAGTTTCGGTCTCCTAAAGCTAAAACAACAACAACTGGAAAGGTCATCACAGCTAACAACAAAAAATACTTTTAAATCAAAATGTCCATGTGACCACCACTACATAACACCACTCCCAATATTGTTCACATGGGTTGTCCAGTTGGTGGGTTGCTTGAACTTGCTTGTGAACCTAAATTAAGTGCGCCGCTCGGGGCCTTGGATGACCTTCCTCCCTTCCTATTAGTTGTTCTTCTTGTGATGGTAACAGATCTTAAGGTCGTCTTTCTCCTGGATGAATTTGCGGTGGCAGTTGCAGTGGCAACTGTTGCAAACTTCTTCTTCTTCTGTTTTCCCTGTCAATAACATCAGTAATTAGCTCCAAGTTTGTAAATATATGACATATGATTTCATTATAATAAACAATATTCACCTTGTTGGTTTTTCCCTGCTTGCAGCTTCTGATGTTGTGATCAAATTGGTCGCAGTTACTACACTTCATTCTAAGATGCTTCTTCCCCAACCTAGAGTGACTGACATCCTCATCAGGTTCTCTCCTTCTTAATTTTCGTGGCCTTCTAGGAGGAGTCTTAAATATTGGGGGTAGGATTTGTGGTGCATCCGTTTTAGGCCATAGTTGTTGGCCATTAATGGGTGAAATTTGTGACCTCATCACCATTCACTTCTTCAACAAGTTCAATAACTTGAGCAGAACTTACCAGATGATCCACATAGATCTCAACCTCCTCGTTTCTGTTCTCTGCGTATTCGGCCAACTCCAAAGCATGCCTATCTTCACATAATGGCCTTAGATCTCTATCCATTCTCCCTTTCTTAGGCTTCCACCACATATAAAGTTCTCCATCGTACTTAAAATCCTTCCTCAGAATACCCAACGCTTCGAAGTAGGACCACATGTCTGGATCCAATCCACGCACTACATGTTCCTCTCCACCTTCGTAACGCAACATCCTTGCCCTAAACCTTTCAAACTTCCCCATGTGATGGAAGACGACTGAAAAACCCATCTGTGCAACAACAAAATACAGAACCCTAAACCCATCAGAATGAAAACCAGAAACTACAATGACACACATGGACGAAACTGGAAACACCCAAAAAATTTTCCCCCAAATCAAAACCAGCAAAACCCTAAATGAAGAATAAGAAACGAAAGCAAAAACACTTACCTCTATTTCCAGCCGATGATGGTTGAACAACGTCGCCGACAAACTCAATGACGCACCACGCGCACACCCTCGACAATTACTCGCACACCCTCCACAATTACTCGCACACCTTTCGTATTCCACTTTCACCGCGATAAAACTATGAACTTCCACCGAATTCACTTAACACTTTTGACCTATGAAGAAACATTTTACTGCTAATGGAAGACATAACGCACATGTTAAAATTTTTCATCTAATATATTATATAATATTAATTTAATAAAGAAAAAAATTGTCATTTAACACGTGTCAACACGTGTCTCAATCTGAATAACCACGTGTCGCAACATGAGGAGTCTACCTGGAACACCGTTTGCCACACACTCACAGACTTAACGTCGTTCACAAATTAGGGACTAAAATCAGTAGTTTCAAATTCATGAGGACCAAAATGGTTTAACGTTTGCGGGAGGGACCATTTCCAAAAAATGATAATAGTAGAGGGACTAAAAACATAATTAACCCTAATAATAATTACTAGAGTAATAATAATATTAAGACATTATGGATCAAGGAATATTAATTAGAGAGATTCAATCATTCTTATAACAATGAGAGATAAAAGTAGATTAGTGAAGGAATAGAAATAGTCTAGGTTAAGACAGACATAATGTTATCCTTTGAAAAAACGTCCCTATTGCACAAGGTAAAATAAAATCATATGCACTTCTCTCCCAAGATACAACCAGTCATTAGATCGATCGAGGGCAACGAAAGATCTCTGAACCTTATGAACACCATTGTTCTAAGATATAGTATAAAGAAGAAATAAAGAACCTTATGAGGGAACTCTAGTGTTTGTTGTTTCTTTCCCCATGCACCTAGGTGATATATTTGTAGATAGAAAATGGAGACAAAAGAGTAAATTGTAATAAGAATATAGTCATTAATCATAAATAACATTAACCAATAAAATTAAAAGTTCATGAAAACTTGAGTAACAATAGGAAATTTATTTTAAATATTTTATTTTTTAAATTATATTAAAATATTTCTAACAATCTCCCACATAATTTTAAAAAATAAAATAAAACAAAATGTATTATTTTTTAAAACAAAATATTGTAGTTCAACATAAAGAATCTTCCGGATTTGAGCCTTACACCTAATGCTTATAAACTTCCACCCGAGAAAATGTAGAGATTTATTTGTCTTGAGCTACATCTCCTATGACCGGGTTTTAGTAAATAACACATACAATATCATTGTTTATTTTAGGTTATAATCAGTGTGTGCACACGGCCTTGTGCACACGACCCCACCATCACACTCACTAGGTAAACCCTCAAGGGTGGTTTGTGACTCACACCCGTACAATAATAATGCATACACATCAACATAATTATTGTCACAATTTATAGTACACCTCGTCATAGGAATAAGACATAAAAGCTATTCAAATTAGTTGGTGTACTTTAGTAACAACAACTTCGTTATTCTACCCATTGAACTCCATTCCATGGAATCATCATTCATGTGGAGTTGGGTATCCATTGTTGCAACTAATTTATATAGTCTCATTTCCCTCAACGACTCAAGTACTTATTGATGCATCAATCCTTTGGTAGGCGGATCCACAATTTATTGTCACAATTTATAGTACACCTCGTCATAGGAATAAGACATAAAAATTATTCAAATTAGTTGGTGTACTTTAGTAACAACAACTTCGTTATTGTTACCCATTGAACTCCATTCCATGGAATCGTCATTCATGTGGAGTTGGGTATCCATTGTTGCAACTAATTTATATAGTCTCATTTCCCTCGACGACTCAAGTACTTATTGATGCATCAATCCTTTGGTAGGCGGATCCACAATTTTTTCTGACCTGACAAAGTCAAGAAAATTAATACATGAGTGATAACTTTCTAATAAATTTATGTCTCACTCTGTAAAACCCTCTTTTTATTTCTGCCCTAATTTAAAAAGGGCTGCCCCAAATTAGTTGGGCCTAGGGCTGGCCCATAGGGTGTCCAAAGCTCCTAAGGCAGCCTAACCCCTCTCATTCTACCACACTTTGCAAGACAGTGCTCTTACCCTTTTTCCCTTCTAACAGAAGCGCTGCTAGGGTCTGCACATTTCCCTCTTCGAGGTCACGCAACTCCATTGTTTCTGCTCACATAAGTAATTTTCCCCCGTGTCTTCTTTGTTTTCAGCTTTGTAGTCTTGAGTCTAACTAGGGTTCACCTTGGTAACCCATTTTGAATGGTTCCACTGTTTTCCAGCTTCCTAAATTGTTCTTAGAGCTGCTGTACTCATTATTGTGGTGTCAGAATCCTCTGCTAAACCCTTTCCAAGTAAGGGAAGCTAGGGTTTCACGTTATTTCTATTTTATATGAATAATGTTTTGTGAAATATGAGAATAGATTGGAGAAATGTTAGTTTTTGGTATATTTCTGAGTTAGGGGTTCAAATATTCATGAAACTGTGATATTTGACGTTATTTCTCATATTTTGGATGCGTCGCACAGTCGCTGGGCAAGTGACTTTGGTCGTTGGGTGACTATGTTTTTTTCTGATATGCGCAGTTTTAGTAAAATTGATTTTCCCAACTCATTAACCGTTGGATTGAGCTCAAATTTTGACATTTGGTTCATAACATGCTATTTTATGGTTTGACCAGTTGGACCGTCGATTAGATGTTTGTAGCTTGAGAAATGTGTCACGCATTACTGCAATGATTTTGGTTTTGTGATAATAAATTTTCTTAGGAATTTTGGTGTAAGAATTATGGTTGTGGGTTGTGCTTTATTATATGGAATTGCAGGTACTTAAATGTTGGCACTCATTTATTTGGGATGAATACTATTTTGTGATATATGTATGTCTTGGTATGCATTTATAAAGTATGAGATGAATGAATTTGCATGAGTGATGTGATTCATGGATTGTGAATGATGAACTTGGATAAATATTGGCATGCGATTTCAATGAAATGGGTGGTTATATATGTGGTCATGAATTCGATATGAACAATAATGTTACATTGATGGCACAGTATTGGTATGAGGTGAAGTTTTATATCCCCGAATTGGGAAGAATGGGATGGTATGAAGTCAATATGGAATATAAATGAGGATGGGTTACAAAGGATGGCGTGAGGTGTTAAATGCATGATCAATATTATTTGTTTGCTTGGAATGTGATTGGTATGTTGTCAGTACGTAAATCCACGAGTCTCTAGGTGAGACTTCCTGGTAGTGCTTTAGTGGTCGGGACGTAATTTCATGGCCCTTGTTAGTGGGAGTCCATGGTGGTGCCCCATCTATATAATTTAGTTGTATCCTGACATTCTAAGGAGTCAGTTAGTCTCACTTAGAACGGACTGACTCTCGTGGTGATAGTAACAGGAGGCCTGAAACTCATTAAGGGCTAACCTTGTGTGTGGGGGATTGAAACAAATTAATCCACCAAAAGTGCAAGCATCCGCTGAATCCGACCTGATTATATGTAATTCAGATGAGTCGAGTCTGAGTCGAGTCTGAGTCTAGTGTATTGCTTGAGAAGTTATAACATGATTGGTTGATGAATATTGTTTTGGATTGTGTAATAGCATGTGACTGCTTGATAAACTATTTCTACTCTAGCTTACCTTGTTTGCTTGTTTGGTTGTCTCGTATGGGGTTCTTCTCCTTTTGCGATGATCATCAATTTATTGATGTGAGCAGATGTGAGAACTCCTCGTGGTCAACAAGGAAATGGTGATTCCACTGCATAGTCTATCTGGGTTGGATCTCGCTTATTTGAGCTTTCTTTTAGGGCTAAGGCCCGTGTGTTGTATTGCCCCTAGGACTTTATTTCGAATATTGTCTATCTTTTACTCCTTTTAGGCTATAGGCATTGTAGTGAGCCTTAGTACTTCCTTTTAAGTATCTTGGATAACTGTAAGGGGTGAATTTATACTCAGGAACTTGGCTCTTTATATTATCCAGTATAAGATTTCATTTAATTATATTATTATTTAAATGGGATGTTACACACTCTCTATGGATTTTTTCAATAAAATTTGTGCTATAAGCTTTATATATATAACAACTTGAGTGTTAAAATGCAATGTAATAGGTGGTATATTTTTATTTAATAATGATAAATCATATAGATAATAAATATATGTGTGAGCAACACTAGTATTATAACAACAATCTTTACTTCCATGGTATATCATGAAACAACATTTTGTTTAGATTTTCATGACATTGCACCTCCACTTTATGTCACCCAAAATGAAAATCCAATTTGCATTAATATACCATTCAATAATCTCAATAAATTGCACATATTGAATGTCATGACTAGAAGAAACATAAATAATATTATCACTAGATGTCAAAACACTAGAGGTATCACAAACAAATTTAGTCAATTTATCATTTGAAGGAAACATCTCTAGAAATTCATCAGTATAACTAACCAAAGATTATTTTTCTCTCATTAAGAGGTATATTAACCTTTACAAGACAACCACACACTTTAAAATATTTTAAATGTAATTCTTTTTTCTTTCATAACTCATAAAAATTTTTATCACAACCTTTTATGTTCAAAATATGACAAGCAAAATATAAAGTTTTACCCTATATAATTTTAGGCAAGCTAGAACTTGTAGAATAACATTTACCATATCAAAGCATTTTTGTTATTTTCGTTGCACCATTAGATTATCACTATATAAAGATGTTACTTAATGAATAATATCATGAATTTCAAAAAAAAAAAAAAGCACTCATTTATAAAGACATGTATAATCACTTCTCTATTTAGTTAATTTTGCATCTTAAAATTTTATAATTTGAATGGTCTCTAACCAAACTTCTCAACTATTATAATAATAGCATGTCTTATATCACAACTTAATATTTTGTAATAATCAAAGAAAAACTATTAAATATTTTATTACAAGATAAAGATACTTAATTCAAACAAATCATCACAAATATATTATTTACCAACCAAAACACATGTCTAGAATTAATAATCCTACTGCACTCAAAAACCACATCATAAACAAGGCAATTTCTAAATAAGAAAACATTAAAAGAACTCCTTTTTAAAAAAAAACAAAAAAAAAACTCTAGAAGACAATTTAATTTTACTTGATCATCTCGTCAATTTTTAATATGAATATTTTTTTTATCAGCATACACAAAATTATAAGCATGATATCAAATAAAATAATTATTTTAATTTTATGTCATAAACAATATTTTTAAATTCATAAATCTGATAAAAAAATAGGTTGATTATCAATAAGCTTTTTTTTCATATAAATATCAAGATAAACTTTTTTTCCTTGCAAATGCTTAATTAATTTTAGTGTGACAAATTATGTTATAATTTTTTTTCGTACAAAACACTTAACATAAATACATGATATAGACATCTTTATCAATTGTAAGAGTAGAAGATATTAAAGCATAAAATAATATAATAGAAAAAACATCAGCTTTAGACATCACAAAAAACAAATTATTTGGTAAGCCAAAATTTCATTTATCTATAATTTTATTTATTGTTACCAATAGAAATAATAACAATTATACACATAATTTTATTTATTAATTTTTTCTAACATATATTTATTTTAAATTGTTATAAAATTGTTATAAAATTGTTTTAAAATTTTATATTTAAATTTATAAATTTTTTATTTTTAAATCAACTCTAACATTTATCTATAAATTATAGATATATAATTATTTAAAACAAAATTTAAATAAAATTCAATGCAAAATATACATTTAAATAAACTTAATTTTGTTAAAAATATCAATTATAATAAAAATATCATTGTAAAATTTATATAAAAATTAAATTTTATATAAGGATGAAATTTATTCAATTTAAAAAAAATTAGACCAAATTGAGACAAAATAACAAATACAGGACTACATTGAGACTTTTCACATCCAACAGTGACACATGGCGCCGCCACTGCCACATCACATTGTCTCTGCCACATGGCATAATGTCATATTGACACGTGACAATTTTTGTATTTTTTTAAAAAAATTTCAAAAAATTAAAAAAAACATGTGTTGACACGTGTCACATAATTAACACTATTATTGTACTACTTGAAATTTCGCTACAAAAATGGGGACCTCTGGAATGATTTAACTTAAAACCTAATATCTAATCTTCTAGTTATAAAAAAAACTTTATAAAATTTTCACAGGCCTTTGACAAATACAAAACACAAACCCCTCAGAAATCCACATAACCTATTTCCAATTATCTAATTAATCCTCAAATGTTATAATTTGGCAATAACCAAACTTAACCATAACCTATCATGCAAATACTTCAACTTGGATCACGTATCTGTGTCCGACACATATCCGTATATGATATTTTAGGATAGTGATAGAGGACTATCCCAAGATTCCATACAAGAAGAACTTAAAGATGAACCTTTACAATTTAAATGACCTATGACAAGGGCAAGGAGTAAGAGATTGAAAGATCAAAATTATTTAAGGCTCATAATGCTACAAGCAATCTGAAATTCAAAGAATATGAAGATCATGGCTTGAAGCACATTTGAAGGATAACTTTTAGGAAGATTAATTTATATTTTTAGACTTTGGGTTTCCTCTTAGAAATTAGTTATGTTATATGTTTTTGGGCTTTGGGCTTTTATAAATTAGTTTATGTTATTATGTTTTGGGTTTAGGCCTTCTTGTAGGGTTCTCATGTTTTCTTAAACTTGTGTGTCTATATATAGAGGTACCAAAAATAATGTAGACACTTTTAGTCATATATTGAATTTGATTTTCGTTAAAGAGAAAGTTCTCTTTGTTCTTGGCTTAGGCCTCTGGTTCTTATCAAAGATTAACATCTTTGTGGTGAATCTTCACTTTATCAATCTGCTAGATTGTGGCATCCTCCATCTTTGTCTTATTCCGTGTTCTTCTCTGATTTATTCGTGTTGTGCCTCTTGAGGATTAAAATTCAAAAACGATCATACTCTTTCCTGGATAGGATCTTCGTACCAGATAGTTTATCAATACTTATTAGTGAAGTATCTAATTTACAAAGTTGTAGTATAGTATAAGAAAATCTTTGAATAATGAACAATTTTAGTAACAAAAATAATTAGTCACTATATAGTGACCAATTTAAGTATCAAATTTAAAACTAAAAATTATTGGTAACTAAAATAGTTCCAAAAAATTATAATTAGTCTCTAAATTGATAATTAAAATAATTTTTATTATGAAATTTATTTCTAAATTGGTCGGTAACATTATCTACCAAGATTTTGACTACCAAAATAATTGGTTTCTAAATTGGTCACTAACATTAGCTACTAAGATTTTGGCCTGCAAAATAATTAGGCTATAAATTGGTCTTTAATTTTGGTTACTAAAATTAGTCATTATTTAAGAGTTTTCTTATAGTGGTAATTTTATGATGACAATAATTTATATTTTTTATGTTGATAACTTTAGTACATATAGTTTTAATTTTGATTAACACAATAACAATCACATATTTATTATATTTTTAAAAATTATTATACCTATTTTTCAATATTCATATATCACGTATCGTGTCCTATTATTTTCAGAATAAACATATCGACGTGGATATAGTGCATCATAAACCATAACTAATAATTATTACATATTTTTATACATTTAAAATTGAAGTAGAATAATTTACAAAATCACTACGTTAGCTAATTTCCATACTAAATTATCCGAATCCGAAACCAACCCGACCCAATAAAAATGGATGTCCGAGACCAACACGACTTTAGATAACAAGATAAACCTCCAATCCAACTCTGTCACTGCAAAATCAAAACCTCAATTTTGTTGTTCAGTTATAATATCCTCTTCGGTCTCAGATAACACAAACACAAACCACAACAACAATGGCTTCTCTTCACTCTTCTCTTCTATTGCCTCCGAATCTCCTTTCCCTTACTACTCCTTCAAGTTCCCCTACCCACATTCTCTTCAACCTGAGATCCTCCACCACCCACTTGCGACCCCTTTTCACCACACGGCGCCGTTTCCGGAGACCCTTTGCGGTGGCTGAACAGGCCACGGTGACGGAGGCCGCCAGAAGGCTCTACGTTGGAAACATTCCCCGCACTGTCAACAACGATGAGCTCGCCAAGATTGTTCAAGAACATGGCGTTGTTGAGAAAGCTGAGGTTTTTAAACTTTCATCCTTTCACCAATTTTAAAGTTTTTGGTTTCCTAGGTTATGAGTTAGAGCTTTTCCTGTGTGGGAATGTGCTGAATTAAGATAATGTTAGGACAAACTTCTTGTAAGGTGTTCTTAATAAGAAAAATACGAAGAAAGAAAAAAGGAATTTACTTCTGCAGCTAAAGTTAGCTCGTGCAAGTCTTCTTTACAATAGTTTATGGATGAATCCTATGGGTGTGGTTTGTGGTGAGGAACTGAATAAATTCATGTGGGTCCAATAGACTGAAACTTATAGGAATACCTCAATATGCAAGTAAACACAAACAACTGTTATTGAAGTAGTGCATTTGTTTTTGCTTATTAAATAAACATAGAAATGGGGTGTTCTTTTTGGTTTTATCATTATTTGGTATTTAGAGGAGTGATATGATTTACTAGGTAGTTTGTATCAACTTTACAGTAAAGCATGGTTTGTGTGTATGTGAAAAACAGTGCCAGCTGGGGATTCACTGATGTAGAGCCTAAGGTGAGTTTGAGAGTTGGATTTTGGAAAACCTCTCTGATAAGGATAGTGGAAAGGCATTATGAAAACACGAGCAAGTATATTTTATAGTAGTTCCCTGCACCCTTTTGAGAAGTAAACGGAAGTTAGAGTACAGTAGCAGTTGAAGAGTAAATCTTACTAAAGTAAGAAATGTGTACACTAAAAATTGGTATCACCTTTTATGTATTATTATAGATTTTTTTTGTATGCTAAACTGCTCAATGGAATAGTTGTAGATGTATTGACATGAATTGAACAATTTAGTGAAGGACCTAATACGCCAATATCCCCGGGATTCAAAAATACACTAAATACTACTATAGTATATTGATTAGTGCATTTTATATATCCAAAAGTGATAACTTTATTTGTATGTTCTGTCAGAATATATGGGAATCCTTCATCTGGATACCAAATAATGTAGTATGATTATGGGTACTGTTAACATTTCTTAATTCATGGCTCATAGGTTATGTATGATAAATATTCTGGAAGGAGCCGTCGCTTTGCGTTTGTTACAATGAAAACTGTTGAGGACGCAAATGCTGTGATTGAGAAACTTAACGGCACTGTAAGTATCATTGCAGAATATGCAGGAACCTTTATAAAGATTGTTAATGTTCATTCAGCAGTTTACACTTTATATCACTTCAAGGACTTGTGAAATTCATGTTTTCTATGGCAGGAAATTGGAGGGCGTGAGATCAAAGTAAATGTTACCGAAAAACCTTTATCAGGATCAGATTTGCCTTCATTCCAAGCTGAGGAATCTCAATTTATTGACAGTCCCCACAAGGTGTATGTGGGAAATCTAGCCAAGACAGTAACAACTGATACTCTTAAAAAGTTTTTTTCTGAGAAGGGAAAAGTTCTGAGTGCCAAGGTTTCACGGGTTCCTGGTACCTCAAAATCCAGTGGGTATGGTTTTGTTACCTTTTCATCAGAAGAGGATGTAGAAGCTGCAATCTCGTCTCTCAACAATTCTGTAAGTTGTTTACTTCTCATTTATTTTCAAGTTGAGGTATCCAAATAAACTTCAAGTACATGGCACCTTAAATATAGCACCTAGAAAATGCATTCCCTTGTCAGACCCCCAATTTTGGGAACATACATCAGAAGAAAGAACATGGAGATCATTGGACCACTTGTGCTCATATTGGGATCCACTTCTGATGTATAGTTAGTTATGAATCTGACACTTACCTCAGATTATATCAATTTTAGTATTGACTGGTCTAAAAAGGGGAGAGAGAAAGATGTTAACAGATTGAGTGTATAGAAAGTAATGTTTGAGAATGGGGTTTTGTGAGAAAGAGAAGGGATTTTTTTTTTTCATTTAATAAATATTAATTAGTCCATAGCTTTTTAAAATAGAAGAAAACGTGACAGATTAGCGCAGAATTAATGTCCTATTCTTTTTACAAATATCTCTATTAATTTAAAAATACAAAGTCTATCCTCCCTTCGATTTCCTTCTAAAATTCCACACCCAAACTTACTCTTAGGGGAGGGAGAGCTAGGAGTCTTGACAATTTCTAGGCAAGAGAGACCTATTACATTCTGCTGGTCATCTTTGTATTGTGGTTTCTGTGAACTTTGCTTCAAGAAAGAATCTAGTTCAGTAAAAATTCCATTATTTGATTCCAGCTTTGTTTATCTTCTTTATAATCTGAACTAGTTCTTACCACTCTTTTTTGCAATCATGCTTATGGATAATAGTGGTGCAGGTCTTGTATACTTGTTGTCATCAATGTTACACATGTTGTAATGTTGCATACAATCCACCAAGTGAATCAAACATAATCTCATATTTTAATTAATTCCCACATAATACATCCTTGGGAAGGGGTGAAGAGCTCTAATTATGACTAATTTTTTGATCTATCATTAGTTTCATAATCAGCCCAAATCATTAGAACTTGTGAAGATACATTAGGCTCTCACTGAAAAACTATCCTGCTTAGTTATGGTGATTTATAAAGTAAAATAGCCTGCTTAATTTCCATTATCTAGTTTGCTTATAAACATAGAAGTGCACATCCATATTGCTAAAATAGTGATGTAATAGCTGGTCTGGTCTCATCTCATCTCATATGTCTCCCTTTTTGTTATGTTTATCCATGTTGTCTTTTAATGATTTTTTGGTCTGGTTTTTTAATAGCACTGAATGTTGTAGATTGAAAACGAGACTTTGAACTAGTAATTAGTTTTTCTCTAAATGTTACTCTGAAAGTGATTTGTTATTTGTCTGATGTCTTGTTGAATGCAGTCATTAGAAGGGCAAAAAATCCGAGTGAACAAGGCATAGAGAATTAGCAATGTTGCTGAGCATTTATTTGACCATGTACTGTCTAGCCAGAACAAAACATACTTTGGGTGAGGCTGAAACCACTAACAAATTTCCTTGTCTCTTTGTATAGCATAAACCTAATCATTTTCAGTTGACAAGGTTCTACAAAAAATAGTGGTTAATGCTTCTGTTGCAGACATTGCACCTTGCTATTTCTTCATCTTATGTTGTAGCTCCCTTCTAACTCTGCTCTGGTGTCGTAACTCTTGTTTATATGTATGCATGTATTCAATTCCATTTTTGTCTGAATTTGAGTTACCATGAACACTGCACCAAACATGTTTCCAATTTTAACAGAGTATTGCTCTTTCTTAAATAATATCAAGCTACCATATATTCAGTATTCTGACAATGTTCAGTTTGGATATGATTTTCTTGAGTTTGTGAATATTTGTACTTACCATTAGTGTTGGCAATGATATGAATGGCAAAACAATCCATTTGTTATCATTTGTGTGGTTCATCTATAAAGAAATCTATTTAATCCATCCACTAAAGAAATATAAAAAAAAATGATATTTTGATAAAATTTACTTTTCAACACACACTAACCCTTTTTTTTTCTCTTTCTAAATCATATCAAACTTTTCTCTTATCTATTGTGATTTGACCACACGTGCATTGTTTGTTAACAAAACTTTGTCAAAAAGTTTTTTTCCAAAAACAAGATGCATCAGATCAATGCATTTAACATTATGGATGAATTCTCTCATCAATGCTTAATGTATCAAAATATATTAACCAATTCTTCATATGTTTTTTTTTAATTTACCTTTTCGATAAGTTTTCAAAAATATATTTCCAAATTATAACTAAGTTTACATTTTAAAATTATTTAGTTATTTTTAAATATTATTTTTATGCATGGTTTGTATATGTAACGTCCCATTAAATCAAAAAATATAATTAACGGAAACGTCGCACAAGGTAGCATAATAGCGCAGTTCTGGAGTTTTAAACCCAACTCTTTACAACACAAGACACACCACAGTACCACAGAAAAACAAGTTATATAAAGTTTAAGAGAAGCATAAAGGAATCAAAAGTCAAACTAATACATGGGTTGTAACCTTAAAGAAAAGCCCAACAAGAATACATCAAGTCCAGCCCAAGTGGACTATGCAGCGGAATCCTCTCTCCCTGTTGGCCACGAGTACCTCTCACATCTGCTCCCATAAATAAATTGATGATCATCACAAAAGTAGAAGGATAACATACAAGACATTCAAACAAGAAAGGGTAAGCTAGAGCCAAAGCTATTTCATCAATGCAATCAGGTACATATTCATAGTCCATTATACATACATCACACAAGCATGTTAAGACCTTCCAAACAATACACTAAGACTCAACTCATCCGGATGCATATAACCTGGTCGGATTTAGCGGATGCTTGCACTTGTGGTGATACCTCTGCTCACTCCCGAGCTGCTCACCCCGAGCTATGTGTTACAAGTGTTACAATGAATCAATTCCCTCACACACAAGATTAACCCTTAATGAGTTTCAGGACTCCTGTTACTCTCACCACAAGAGTCAGTCCGCTCTAAGTGAGACTAACTGACTCCTTAGAGCGTCAGGATGCAATCCTTACCAAGTTATACAGATGGGGCACCACCATGGACACCCACTAATAGGGGCCATGGAATTACGTCCTGACCACTGAAGTGCGACCCTGAAAGTCTCACCTAGAGACTCCAAGGAATTACGCACTGTCACGGACCAAACATAATCATACAGTCAAGTAATACACATCATGCAAGTATATATTCATTAGGCTAACCTTTAAAGCCAATACCTTTCATGTGTCAGGTCAACTCATTCCAACTCATCATACTCCATCCATGAATATAGAATTTCAACTCATCATGTTACCATGCCGCTTTAATACCAACCATTTCATTAATATCCCATGCAAAACTCATGCCAAACCCATTGTCTATAAATCATGAATCACACCCCTCACGCATACTCATTTGCCTCATACTTTTAACGCAATACTTAAATCCAAGCAAACATTAACCATTCAAAGTCAAGGAAACGATCAAACATCACACTGCCTCGCCCAGCTCCTCGCTCAGGGTCTCGCTCAGGCGAGAGACTCTCGCTCAGGTGAGCCCCCTTCGCCTAGGCGAGGGCTCGAAAAGGGGAATAGTAGTCTCACGCGGGATCTCGCTTAGGCGAGACCCCTCTCGCTCGGGCGAGATGCTCGCTTGCTCAGGAACCACGTGGGTCGCCTGAGCGACCGCTCGTATGAAGCAGCTTGGGCGAGCCTTTGTTGATCTCGCCTAAGCGAGACATGCTCGCTTGGGCGAGAAAACCAGAGTTCACCATTGTTCTTGCGTATACAAACACACAATTGTCCACACATGGTTCAACAAGGTCGCTCACACATTCCTATTAGCACAACAAGCATATTATAACGATAAAACAGTAGCATAAACTGAATACACACAACGACAGGGCGAACCCTAGCTTCCCTTACCTGGAAAAGGGCTAACAGCTAGGTTCCTGGGTGCGAACACAGAAACGCAGTAGCTCCTAGGGCGGTTTAGCGAACTGGAAACACAAGAAAAAAGAGGCACAAAGCTACTTAGTACGACTGTAGTGGGAACTCAAAGCAATTGTGCTAAACAAGAAAGGTATGGGATGGGATGCAACTTACGTGGAACGAAACTAGCTTGAACAAGTGCGACGGAGTTCCAAGACTGAACCCTAGCGGTGTGACGGTTGCGGCTCTAAGCACCAAGGGAGCAGGTTCTGAAAAGGCACAATGAATCAATTAGGGCATACTTTGGGGTGGTTTTATCACTTGGGCCAGTCCTTAGGCCCAATAACTTAAGACAACCCTTGAAACTTTAGGGCAGAAAACTAGACCTTACAGTATATGTATCTGTTAAATTATTTTCAATTAATTGATTTATTGATGTTTTTATTAAATACATTAAGAGGGATTAAGTTTTTACATTATTCTTTAATAGATCCAAATGAATTCATGGAGTCCAAAATAGTTTATAGTGATTTTTTTTTTTAATTTGAAATCATTTTCAAGGTTTAAATTCTAAATTGAAATTATTTTCAAATTTAAGATTTAAATTGAAGGTTATGTTTTTAAGGACGAAATTATATTGGTGCTCAACTTTGTAGGTAAGGCAATATTGATTTAATATTTTGAAAAGATACACTAAAATTATTTAATTTAGTTTAATTGAATTTTTTTATTATCAGCGAATGAATTTGATAAAAGAATAAGTTGATTTAATCTTATATTATAAAAGAAAGGAAGTTCGAGTTATTTTTATCCAGTAAATGAAGGTTATATATATATATATATATATATATATATATATATATATATATATATATATATATATATATATATATATATATATATATAAATAAAAAAAAAAAGTAAAAGTAAAAAATTAAACACAATTTAATATCGATAGTTAATTAATAATTTTAAAATCAAATTTGACATAAAAAAATTAGTAATTAGCATCAGTCACTACAACTTATTTTCAAAATTTCAATGAGATAAAATTTATTTTAGTGTTAACATTCACTATATGATTAAATTGATTTAATTTTTATATAAGAATATATTTAAAGTATTTAATTGTTTACTTTAATTCTTTTAATTGTAATTAAATCATTTTGACAACAAATAAAGAATTAAGAACAAAATTTGACATTCAATTTTTGTATCAACTCTTATAAATAAGATTTAGAAATGATTTAAGGAAAATTGCTTGACATATGAGAATTACACAACAATTAGTAAATTTTAAAAATTCATTTTATCTAAAAAAAGTGAAAATCGATGTTAGAAAATATTGAACCTTATAATATTCATATTTCTTCTGTTTTTATACATTTTTTAAATGATTTTTTTATTCTCTTAAGATTTAATGAGTTGGTACAAAATATTGAACCTTATAATATTCTCTTAAGTTATTCATAATTTAATACACTTTTAGTTCATACCGGTATAAAAATAAAAATAAAAAATATTACTAAATTTCAGATTAAAATCTTAAAATTACATGCCTAATACATAATTATAAAATAATTTATTATAATATTTAATAAAGTATTATAATATTTTGTAATATTACATGCTTGATATTTTAAAAATATTTTATAATATTACATGCTTAATATTTTATAAAGTATTATAATATTATAATACTATACTATAATACTTTGTAATATTATAATATAAAATTATATTTTAAAATACTTTTTACTAAAATGTACAATTTTCCCCCTTTCACCGATTTTAAAGTTTTTTTATTTTCTAGGTTGAGTTAAAGCTTTTTTCTGTGTAGGATTGCATTGAATCAAGAATATGTTGGGACAAACTTACTGTAAGGAATTATTAAAAAGAAAAATATTAAGAAAAACAATTTATTTACTTCTGCATCCAAAATTAGCTTATGCAAGTGTTTTTGGGTTAAATATATTTTTGGTGAAATTTGGAATTAGTTCATCTTCAAAACTTTTAATCAATCTTTTATTTTTAGAAATATGTAAATTTAGTTTTTTTTAATTAGATTTTGTTAAGTTTATTTGACGTTTCAAATGCATTTTACGATAATATTTGAGTAAACATTATAGAGAAAATGTGTCAAACATGGTAAACAATTCAAATACTATCATGATATGTGTTTGAAACGTCAGATAAACTTAACAACAGTTTGTTAAAATGACTAAATTCACGTATTTATAAAGATGAATGACTAAATTGGTCAAAAAATTTGAAGAGAGACTAATTTCAAATTCCAGTAAAACTTGAGGGACCAAATACATTTTCAAACCAATGTTTTTTACATTAGCTTATACCCAACTTCAAAAAAATTTATATTTATGATGTTTTTCTTTGCTATAGGAATCTTCATGTCTAGAGATATTAACATCTCTACAATTTTCATCTTATGTTATATTTATATATATATATATATATATATATATATATATATATATATATATATATATATATATATATATATATATATTCAATTAAA
>Ga0214544_1005743_pt1 | contig 23688 bp, 20 predicted proteins | sample CNSS3metaG_FD_160074 | JGI IMG/M metagenome (GOLD analysis project Ga0214544, IMG submission 160074) | Root nodule microbial communities from cowpea collected in UCLA plant growth center, Los Angeles, California, USA - CNSS3 | ecosystem: Host-associated > Plants > Roots > Nodule | place: USA...
AAATATTAATTAAATGAACTTAATTTGGTTAAAAATATTTACTTGAAATATCAATTTTGATGGAAATATTTGTGTACATTTATACAGAAATTAAATTTGATTTCAATTTGGAGAGGGACAAAATTGAGACAAATTAAAATAAAGGGACCAAATTGAGACTAAGAAAATGACACGTGGCGTAATATTGACATGTGTCACTGTCACTGCCACGTGGCACAATGACAGCTTGACACGTGGCAATTTTTTTAATTTTTTAAAAAAATTCAAAAAAAATTAAAAATAAAAAAAAAATTAATAAAAAAATTCAAAAAATCGAGGAACTGACACGTGGCACTCCCTCTAACGGCGTCAACGTTGACTTAACGACAAGGGCAAACGTGAGACGTTTCAACAAAAAAGGGACCATTTTGAGACTTTTAAAAATTTGGGTACCATTTTGAGATTTTGACTCCAAAATGGGGACCAAAGGCATAATTAAATCTTTAAAATTAATTACTATTTTAAAATCTCTTTTATTTTTAACCATTATGTTTAATTTTTTTTTTGCATATTTTATTTTTCAAATTTTACATTTAAAATATATTTTAATACTTAATTATATATTTTCATTCATTTTAATTCAAATTTCTATAAACATTAAGAAAATGTGTGTAAGGCCCAATAAAAATACTTCCATTTCTCCCTGTCCTATATTTTAAGGGGCTGTCCTGGTAATTGGGCCTAAGGGCTGGCCCAGTAGATAAAACCATCATTCGTTGCCCTAAGCCTCACTTTTCACTCATTTTCACAGAACCTAGGTCTGCAGCCGTCAACCCCTCTATTAGGGTTTATTCACTGTCACGTTGAGCTAAGAGAGATTGCTACTCCATGTAAGTACTCCTTCTTGTTTGTACTGATCCCTCTTCACCTTATCAAAATTTCAGTTGAGAACCTTTGCTAACTCTATCTCCTGGTTATGTCCCACTCTGTTTTCAGCCCCATAGTTCGTCCTTAGAGCTCTTGTGCCCGTGGTCGTGCCGCTAGGATCTCTACTAAGCTTTTCCAAGTACGGGGAAGTTAGAGTTTTCGAGTCTTGAACGATTTTTCTGGCTGGTTTTGATGCTTGTTGGGTATTGCATGAACTGTATGTCTGTGATGAATGTGTGAACGATCTTATATTGTTGCTTGGGTATGGATATGTGACTGTTGCAGGAAAGGCAGTGGCGAGATCTGTCAATCTCGCCCAGGCTAGAGTGACTCGCCCAAGCGAGACCTGCAGGAGCAACCAAGGTTTCGTGAACCATCGCCCAGGCGGAGGACTCTAGTTTTGAGCGAGGCCAGTCTCGCTCAGGCGAGAGCCACTCGCCTAAGCGAGGAGGAGTGAAGGCCTGGAACACTGTTGTGGTCTAGCCCAGGCGAGGGACGCCACTGTTGGGCGAGGGGTTGTCTCGCCCAGGCGAGCCAGGACTCGCCTAAGCGAGCCTGCGAGGAAATCCCAACATTTGTCGCGATCTCTCCTAAGCGAGGGTCTATCGCCTAAGCGAGAATACCCCTCTCGCTTGAGCGAGGGCTATTGGCTAGAGCGAGATATGCTGCAGGTTGGATGGCTCTCTTAAATTGGTAATTAGATTGTTGGTTATGATGTGTTTTGTATGAGGTATGAAGTTTATGAATTGAAAGGCATGGTATGATCTGTGTTATAAATTGTATAAATGATTATGCATGTTGGGAGGAGATTATATGTGGGGGAATTGTGAGCTTGGCATGATTTCTACATGAATTGTACATGAGAAGTTGGATACATATGTATGTGCGTGTGGTCACAAACCTGGCATGAGCAACAATGGATCTTGATGGTTGGTAAACCTTTGGTACGGTTTTGGTATGAGGAGAAACACCTTACTCATGATTGGAAATGACGAGTGGGTAATGATTCAACATATGAGAAATGAGGATTTGGTTATGAATTTTGGTTTGAAATCTTTTGTGCAACGTATGTGTAAATTCTTGGTTGTTTATGTATGTTGGTCCGTGTCAGTGCTTAATTCCTTGAGGTCTCTAGGTGAGACTTTCAGGGTCGCGCTTCAGTGGTCGGGACATAATTCCATGGCTCCTGTTAGTGGGTGTCCATGGTGGTGCCCCATCTGTATAACTAGGTAAGGATTCAAGGTAAGGTTGCATCCTGACGCTCTAAGGAGTTAGTTAGTCTCACCTAGAGCGGACTGACTCCTGTGGTGAGAGTAGCAGGAGGCCTGAAATTCATTAAGTGCTGACCTTGTGGTGAGGGAAATTGATTCATTGTAACACTTGTAACACATAGCTCGGGGGTAAGCAGCTCGGGGGTGAGTAGAGGTATCCACCACAAGTGCGAGCATCCGCTGAATCCGACCAAGTTATACGTATCCGGATGAGTCGAGTCGAGTCGTAGTGTATCGATTGAAAGTCATAACATGCTTGGTTGTCGTATGGATATTGAATGGTGAAAATATATTTGACTGTATGATGAGAATATTGTTGGCTCTAGCTGACCCTATTTGTTGTATGGTTGTCTTGTATGTGGCTATTCTTTCTTGCGATGATCATCAATTTAATTGATGGGAGCAGATGGGCGAGGTTCCCGCGGTTAGCAAGGAAATGGCGATTTCGCTGCTTAGCCATCTGGGCTGGACTTTATATTTCTTTTCTTCACGGTTTTCGTTAGGGCTATGGCCCATGTATTGTTTTACGCCTTGCTACTCTTTTCTCTTTTGCTAGACTCGTATTTTGGTTCCCGTTGGCATCATGGTGTGCTAGGTTGTAGGGATTGTGTTAAGGACCCCAGGGCTACGCTACAGTACTATCTTGTGTGACATTTTCTTTCATTTCGCATAATAATTAAATGGGACGTTACATTTATGGTATCAGAGCGGTCATTCCTTAGGTTTGTGGACTTGGATATCCGCTTAACTTTCTCTGTGTCTTCTGAGTGTTCTTATTTAAATTCTTGTCTTTATCGAGCCTAACCAAGTGCTTTTCTGTGTGCCAGTGAACTATGGCACCTCTTCGTAGGACTTCGCGATCGTCCCAGGGTGACGTGCCCGATATCGCAAGGGCAATAGAGCCGATGGTGGCTGCCATGATGCAACAAAGCACAGCAATGATGCAGCAGCATGAGGCATCAATGTAGCGACAGGCGGCGTCGTTGGAGCAACAACAGCTTGTGATGCAGTAGATGGAGACTGCACGAGTGGCTGCCGAGGATGCTCATCGGCAGCATATGGAGGCTCTCCGCCAGTTGGAGCAGAACAGGGCGGCTGCCCCTGTGTTTGGTCGTGAACCACGACCTGCAGTCAGGGAGTGGAGCCTTGAGGACTTCCTGAAACACCATCCCGTGATGTTCAACAGGAAGACGAGCCCCGACGCAGCAGACCGGTGGCTGAAGGATCTGGAGAGGATCTTTGATGCAAAAACATGTCCAGCGGAGAACAGGTTAGCTTTCACAGTGTACATGCTCACCGGAGAGGCTGAGCACTGGTGGATCAACACAAAGTCCATCATGGAGGAGAGAGACGAGCTGGTGACGTGGGAGGCCTTTAGGGGGAAATTTCTCTCGGAATATTTCCCGGACAGTGTTAGATATGCCAAGGAGGTGGAATTCCTCCAACTTACCCAGGGAGGGAAGACGGTGGCAGACTATGTTGAGAAGTTCAAGCACCTCAGCCGCTTCTATACTTTGCCGCTCGATGAATAGTAAAGATGCCGAAAATTGGAGAACGGCCTCAGGGGAGATATTCGCTTGATGGTGGCACCCTTGTCCATCAAGGATTTTGCTGCTCTGGTAGAGAAGGCCAAAGTAATGGAGAAGATGAAGAATGAGGTAGAGGGTCAGCGGCCTCAACATCCTCAGAGGATTGGTGGACCATCTGGGTCCAAGCCCAGACATGACGAGCGGAGGAGACCATACGACAGACCTCACCATCAGCCTCAGGGATCTAGGGGTCCTCCTCCCCAACAAGGTCGAGTTCAGTGCTATATATGTGGAGGCCCTGATCTGAGGAGCGTTTGCCCACGCATGGAGGGTTACCGCAGATGCAACAACTATGGCAAGGAGAGCCACTTTGGGAAGGATTGTCCCACCCTTGCTAGGGCAGCAACACGCCCTCCAGTTCAGGCTTCTCACCAGCACCAGCGGAGAGATAGGGGCAACAGGCCTCAGGCGACAGGCAGGGTATATGCCACGACCGGAGCAGAGGCTGCAGGCTCAGGTAATCTTGTTATGGGTCGATGCATGATAGCGGGTGAATCTTTGTGTGTACTGTTTGATTCTAGAGTGACACACTCATTTGTGTCAATTGCTTGTGTGGAGCGTTTGGGTTTGCCTATGCGCGAGCTGCAGTGAGAACTTGCAGTATCTACCCCGACGTCAGGTCTGGTCAGGACATCATCCTTGTGTGCTAGGCTTCCAGTAGGGGTAGAGGAACGCAGGTACAAGATAAATCTAATTTGCCTGCCTCTACGGGAGTTGGAGGTGATCTTATGGATGGATTGGCTCTCTACCAATCGCATTCTCATAGATTGTCGGGAGAAGAGGTTGTTGTTTCCCGACTCAGAGGAGTTTCAGTTGTTATCTCCGCAGGGGGTGGCGATAGAGATCCAGAGTGGCGCGCAGTGCTTCATAATCTTCGCCCGTATGGAGGCGGGAGAGAGAGACCGTCAGTCATACCTGTGGTACATGAGTTTGAAGTCGTGTTTCCGGATGAAGTACTAGGGTTGCCTCCCAGTAGAGAAGTGGAGTTCTCTATTGACCTGGTACCAGGAACGGGCCCGGTGTCGATGGCTCCATATCGTATGGCTCCAGCGGAATTAGTGGAACTCAAGAAATAGATAGAAGAGCTGATGAAGAAACAGTTCATCCGACCCAACACTTCGCCTTGGGGAGCACCAGTGTTGTTGGTGAAGAAGAAGGATGAGAGTTCGCGCTTGTGTGTGGACTACAGACAACTGAATAAGATGACGATCAAGAATAAGTATCCGCTCCCGAGAATTGACGACTTAATGGATCAACTACATGGGTCATCGGTGTTCTCGAAAATAGATCTGCGATCGAGTTACCACCAGATTTTGGTGAAGGCTGATGATGTACAACAGACGACCTTCAGGTCCAGGTATGGCCACTACGAGTATGTGGTTATGCCTTTTGGTGTGACCAACGCTCCGGCGGTGTTCATGGATTACATGAACAGGATCTTCCGGCCTTTTCTAGATAAGTTTGTCATAGTCTTCATAGACGACATTCTTATCTATTCTAGGACTCAGGAGGAGCATAAAGAACACCTGAGGTTGGTGCTTGGTGTTTTGAGAGAGAGACAGTTGTACGCCAAGTTATCCAAGTGCGAGGTCTGGATGGACGAAGTTCAGTTTTTGGGGCATGTGATATCCGCCCAGGGGATTGCAGTGGACCCAGCGAAGGTCGAGGCAGTAGTAAAGTGGGAAAGTCCTAAGTCGGCCACAAAGATCAGGAGCTTTGTGGGGTTAGCAGGCTCCTATAAGAGGTTCATAGAGGGATTCTCCAAGATAGTGGCGCCTCTGACTTTGCTTACTCGGAAGGACCAACCTTTCACTTGGACGGACAAGTGTGAGGAGAGCTTTCAGGAGCTAAAGAGAAGGTTGACGAGTGCTCCTATATTGGTAATTCCGGATGTGGGAAAACCGTTTGAAGTCTACTTTGATGCGTCTCATCTCAGGCTTGGTTGTGTCTTGATGCAAGAAAAGAAGGCAGTGGCGTATGCTTTAAGACAGCTTAAGGTGCATGAGCGTAATTACCCCACTCATGACCTAGAGTTGGCAGCGATAGTCTTTGCCTTGAAGATTTGGAGACACTATCTTTATGGTGTTCAGTTTCGTGTGTTCAGCGACCACAAAAGTTTAAAGTACTTGTTTGACCAGAAAGAGCTGAACATGAGGCAGAGGAGGTAGATTGAGTTCTTGAAAGATTATGACTTCGAGCTCCTATATCATCCAGGGAAGGCAAATGTGGTGGCAAATGCCTTAAGTAGGAAGACGGTACATACGACACATGTCATGATAAAGGAGGTGGAACTGCTAGAAAGGTTTAGAGACATGAAGCTACAAGTGGAGTTGGGGTCTGAGTTCATTAGGTGTAGTACCCTGACTATATCTAGTGACTTCTTGACCTCGGTTAGAGAAAGGCAGTTGGTTGATGCCAGTTTGAATAAGATTAGAGACCAACTTGGATAAGATGAAGCTAGAGACTTTGCTTTGGGTGATGATGGCATACTGAGGTTCCAGGGCAAAGTATGTATACCTGAAGATGCTAAGGTAAAACGGGTGATCCTTGAGGAGGGGCATAAAAGTCGTCTCAGTCTGCATTCGGGCATGACTAAGATGTATCAAGATCTTAAGTAAACTTTCTGGTGGCAGGGAATGAAGAAGGATGTTGCACAATTTGTATCCGCTTGCCTAATCTGTCAGAAGGCAAAGGTGGAACATCAGAGACCCGGTGGGATTCTACAGTCGCTGGAGGTACCAGTGTGGAAATGGGACAGGATCTCAATGGACTTTGTAACCCATTTGTCACGAACTTTTAGAGGGCACGACACCATCTGGGTAATCGTGGATCGATTGTCCAAGAGTGCTCACTTCTTGGCGATGAACTTGAGAATGTCAATGACAAAGTTGGCCCAGCTGTACATTAAAGAGATAGTGAGGCTTCATGGGGTGCCTTCGAGCATAGTTTTCGACAGTCCCGCGGTTCACGTCTCGGTTTTGGAAAACGCTACAGAGTGCGATGGGTAGCAAGCTCACCATGAGTTCAGCTTATCACCCTCAGACCGATGGCCAGTCTGAGAGGACAATCCAGTCATTAGAGGATTTGTTGAGGACATGCAAACTGGACCACTTGGGAGCTTGGGATGAGGTATTGCCTTTGATAGAGTTTACCTACAACAACAGTTTTCATGCGAGCATTGGCATGGCGCCATACGAGGCACTTTATGGCAGGAGGTGTAGGACTCCTCTTTGTTGGTATCAGGATGGAGAAGCGGTGTTGGTTGGACGGGAATTGTTAGAGCAGACCACTAAGAAAGTGAGAATGATGAGGAACAGGATGCAAGCTTCTCAGAGTAGGCAGAAGGCCTATGCAGATCGTAGGAGGAGACCTCTAGAGTTCACAGTCGGAGATCATGTGTTCTTGAGGGTGACCCGAACCACGGGCATGGGAATGGCTCTCCGCTCAAGAAAGCTTTCGCCCAAGTTCCTTGGCCCTTATCAGATCAGGAGGAGGATTGGGCCGGTGGCTTACGAGATAGCCCTACCCCCGCAGTTGGCAAATCTTCACCCAATATTCCACGTCTCACAGCTGAGGAAGTATGTGTTTGACCCGACTCATGTGTTGGAGGTCGAGGATATACAGATCAGGGAAGACCTCACCGTGGAAGTGCCACCCATCGCTCTATAGGAGAGCAAGGTTGAAGAACACCGAGGAAGGGCGGTCAGTCTTGTTAAAGTTATCTGGGATCGGAGGACAGGTGACTCGACTTGGGAGTTAGAGGAGGACATGAGAAAATCACATCCACATCTGTTTACTTGGTGAGTCTTTATTTTCGGGGTCGAAAATTTTCTTGTTGGGGAGAATGTAAGGCCCAATAAAAATACTTCCATTTCTCCCTGCCCTATATTTTAAGGGGTTGTCCTGGTAAGTGGGCCTAAGGGCTGGCCCAGTAGACAAAACCATCATTCGTTGCCCTAAGCCTCACTTTTCACTCATTTTCACAGAACCTAGGTCTGCAGCCGTCAACCCCTCTGTTAGGGTTTATTCACTGTCACGTTGAGTTAAGAGAGATTGCTACTCTATGTAAGTACTCCTTCTTGTTTGTATTGGTCCCTCTTCACCTTATCAAAATTTTAGTTGAGAACCTTTGCTAACTCCATCTCCTGGTTCTGTCCCACTCTGTTTTCAGCCCCATAGTTCGTACTTAGAGCTGTTGTGCCCGTTGTCGTGCCGCCAGGATCTCTACTATGCTTTCCCAGGTACGGGGAAGTTAGAGTTTTCGAGTCTTGAATGATTTTTCTGGCTGGTTTTGATGCTTGTTGGGTATTGCATGAACTGTATGTCTGTGATGAATGTGTGAACGATCTTGGACTGTTGCTTGGGTATGGATATGTGACTGTTGCAGGAAAGGCAGTGGCGAGATCTGTCAATCTCGCCCAGGCTAGAGTGACTCGCCCAAGCGAGACCTGCAGGAGCAACCAAGGTTTCGCGAACCCTTGCCCAGGCGGAGGACTCTAGTTTTGAGCGAGTCCAGTCTCGCTCAGGCGAGAGCCACTCGCCTAAGCGAGGAGGAGTGAAGGCCTGGAACGCTGCTGTGGTCTAGCCCAGGCGAGGGACGCCACTGTTGGGCGAGGGGTTGTCTCGCCCAGGCGAGCCAGGACTCGCCTAAGCGAGCCTGCGAGGAAATCCCAACATTTGTCGCGATCTCTCCTAAGCGAGGGTCTATCGCCTAAGCGAGAATACCCCTCTCGCTTGAGCGAGGGCTATTGGCTAGAGCGAGATATGCTGCAGGTTGGATGGCTCTCTTAAATTGGTAATTAGATTGTTGGTTATGATGTGTTTTGTATGAGGTATGAAGTTTATGAATTGAAAGGCATGGTATGATCTGTGTTATAAATTGTATAAATGATTATGCATGTTGGGAGGAGATTATATGTGGGGGAATTGTGAGCTTGGCATGATTTCTACATGAATTGTACATGAGAAGTTGGATACATATGTATGTGCGTGTGGTCATAAACCTGACATGAGCAACAATGGATCTTGATGGTTGGTAAACCTTTGGTACAGTTTTGGTATGAGGAGAAACACCTTACTCATGATTGGGAATGACGAGTGGGTAATGATTCAACATATGAGAAATGAGGATTTGGTTATGGATTTTGGTTTGAAATCTTCTGTGCAACGTATGTGTAAATTCTTGGTTGTTTATGTATGTTGGTCTGTGTTAGTGCTTAATTCCTTGGAGTCTCTAGGTGAGACTTTCAGGGTCGCGCTTCAGTGGTCGGGACGTAATTCCATGGCCCCTGTTAGTGGGTGTCCATGGTGGTGCCCCATCTGTATAACTAGGTAAGGATTCAAGGTAAGGTTGCATCCTGACGCTCTAAGGAGTTAGTTAGTCTCACCTAGAGCGGACTGACTCCTGTGGTGAGAGTAGCAGGAGGCCTGAAATTCATTAAGTGCTGACCTTGTGGTGAGGGAAATTGATTCATTGTAACACTTGTAACACATAGCTCGGGGGTAAGCAGCTCGGGGGTGAGTAGAGGTATCCACCACAAGTGCGAGCATCCGCTGAATCCGACCAAGTTATACGTATCCGGATGAGTCGAGTCGAGTCGTAGTGTATCGATTGAAAGTCATAACATGCTTGGTTGTCGTTGGATATTGAATGGTGAAAATATATTTGACTGTATGATGAGAATATTGTTGGCTCTAGCTTACCCTATTTGTTGTATGGTTGTCCTGTATGTGGCTATTCTTTCTTGCGATGATCATCAATTTAATTGATGGGAGCAGATGGGCGAGGTTCCCGCGGTCAGCAAGGAAATGACGATTCCGCTGCTTAGCCATCTGGGCTGGACTTTATATTTCTTTTCTTCACGGTTTTCGTTAGGACTATGGCCCATGTATTGTTTTACACCTTGCTACTCTTTTCTCTTTTGCTAGACTCGTATTTTGGTTCCCGTTGGCATCGTGGTGTGCTAGGTTGTAGGGGTTGTGTTAAGGACCCTAGGACTACGCTAAGTACTATCTTGTGTGACGTTTCATTTAATTTCGCGTAATAATTAAATGGAACGTTACAATGTGAACATCAGGCGCTAAATTCGAAACGTCTGTGTTTGCTAATTTTTATTTATAACAATTTAATTAAATTTTATGTGTTTCTCATTTCTAATATTTATTAAGTTTTTATTTACGGTAAGGTGGTAATTAATACGTAAAATTATATTTTTCTTAATTTTTCTATTATCAATTTATTCATTTAAATTTAAAATGTCACCCAAATTGAAATCTCAAATAGAAATACTTTAACATTTTAGAAAATTATTTTTTACCGACAAAGTAAGTATTTAAAAATCAATATTTAAAATTATAAAAAATATATTTATATTAAAAAATAATTAAGTGTCCCTTAAAATCAACATAAATATATTTCTTTTAAAATTATTATTACTTTAAAAAGTACTCCTTTATATTTTTTTTACTAATTAATTAGTACTATTCATTTATCTAAATTAAAAATTTTAAGATTATTAACTAAAAAAACTCAATTATTTATATTGAACTTAGAATAAATTTCTAAATTTATCTTCGTCAAAAAAATACACACTTTAATTAAATAGCATTATTCATTTATCTAAATTAAAAAAATTTAAGATTATTAATTAAAAAAACTCAATTGTTCATATTGAACTAAAATAAATTTCTAAATTTATCTTCGTAAAAATTAATACACTTTATTGTTTTATACGGCATTGATAAATGAGTTTAAATAAAAGTAATATAAAATATTTAATATTTCTTATAAATGATATATTTATTAAAAATATTTTCGTTAGAAGTTAATTAAAAATAACCTTATTAAAAATTAAAATTTAACTAAGTTAAAAAAATAAATTAAGACTCAAGTTTCAAGTCTTGGTCAATTTGAATAATTTTAGTTGAATTTTTATTACATTTAATTATGTTTTGAGTCCTTAATAAATTTTAAATTTTTTTAATTGAAATAGTAAGATTTTGTGATGTATTAAGTTCTCAAAATATTAGAATTTTTCAATTGAGTCTTTATCATTACATTTTATTGTTAATTTTATATATATATATATATATATATATATATATATATATATATATATATATATATATATATATATAAAATATGTGACAATTACTTTACACTATTATCTACTTAAATATCATCACATAATAAGTAAAGATATTAATGATGAGGATTTCTATCAAAGATTTACTGTATTATATTTTTTATTTTTATAATGATTTCATAATTTTATTATTTATCTAATTTTATATTTTATATATTTTTTATGTTTTAATTTTATATTTTATATTTTATATTTTTTAATTTTAATTTTATTTAAGAATAATTTTTGTCAATTACAATAAAATCTCTTGTAATAAAGTGTTATTTAACTATAACGTAATGATGAGCAAATCTAATGATAAGACTTAATTGAATAATTTTTAAAATTTTGAGGACTCACAAAAATTTAATAGAAACTTAAATGAAAAGTCTCAAATTTATCATTGATTGAAAACATAATTAATCATGTTAATTAATTAATTTATTTTGAATATTTAAAATTTATAGGCTTAATTGTATTTTAAATTCTGAATAAATTGGGAACTTCCGGAGTGATATCCTAATAAATTATTTTAATTTTTATGGTTTATGAGTATTCAATACATTTAAAATTTTTTCAATTGAATATCAATTGAAAATAAATTATGGTCTGTGAGTACTTAATAAATTTAAACTTTTTTTAATTAAATATTTTTGGTTAATATTTTTATTAAATTAGATATGTGATGATTTTATTAACTTGTCGTCAAATGTAATTTTATTAATTTAAAATTTTATAAATTATAAATTATAATTTTATAATTTATGAATTTTATAACATAAATACAAATTTTCAATAGTGAATAAAAGAAAAAAACTTTCACTTCTCACTTTTTATTTATTTATTTCATAAACTTTTGACTTCTATCGATTGGTTTTCAGTCCCACATATTACTTTTAAATTAATTCAATGCTAATTTTAAATATCTTAGATAAAATTAAAACAACATAAAAATAAATGAAAAATTTATATACAACAACATATTATTAAAAATATATATTAAATTTAACCTTTATATGTAACATGATAAAAAATACCACAATAATTAAATATTACCTCAATAAAAGATTGCAAGGTTGTTTCATTGTTTTCTATGTTTTTTTGGATAATGATAGTTTTATATTGTTTTCTCGTACTTATTTTTGCCATGGTTTACGTGTCACTAATTATAAGCAATTTTTATTTTTTTTTCATTCACACATGTGACCGTTTTGGGTGAAAATTTTGGAAATTAACATTTCGTTGGTTAATTGCCTACAACAAAAGGAAAATGTGAAATTTTTGTTGGTTCGTTTTGGCACTAGAGTGAAAAGGTAAAACCTTTGGCATGGAAATTTGATATGAACCAACGTAAAAGAAAGGCTTGTGGTGGTCATTGTGTCCGGGTTTGACCTGGAAATGTTTCATTTTGATTACTTGTTGATTTAGAAAAACTCATTCCGAAGAACGACAAAGTTCTTTGAAGAATAAAATCTTTGGTTTCAGAGATAACAGTCAGCCTTGTGGTAGTAGTGGTTGGATTTGTGGTGGATGGGTTGTACATTGTCGTTGACCTGTCGTGGGTGAGGTGGTTTGATTTTGTTGTGTTTGTTGTGAGACTACAAAATGAGGTGAAAAGGACTTCAAATTTGGCAGTTTTATTTGGTTAATTGAGTATGGATTTGTTGTCTACAAATTTTTAGATGTTATGAATTTGGTTATGTGCAGTTGTATGAATAGGTATATGCTCGTTTATATGCTGGTGTATTGTGATAAAACCAAAGTTAGTGTAACAGACAATACTTGTTCAAAATGTGTGTGGTAGGTTCCCACTCGTTAAGTCTGTGGTCCCCATTTACGCATGACGACATAAACTAATATGTTATTTTTGGTGATTGATATATACAATCATAAAATATTGTTGTGTTTACGAAATTAGTTTTGAGTATAAACAATAAGAAGTAATATATTATGATAAATGTTTGATTTAGTTATCCACATACTGAAGTTGGAAGAGCACAACTTTCCATTGCTCCCCAATTGACATAAAAGTGTGTAACAACTACATTTGTGGACAACATCGGTGAAGTTAATGACATTGTTGTGTAGTAATTAAAGTTTGAACTACCCACTTATGTTGACTTTGCTCCCGACTTGACTAACTTCAGCTATAACCACATTTTTTTGAGCAATGACGTTCATCCAAACTTAATAACATACTTAGTTTATATGTTAATTTTGTGGTCAAAATATGAAATGTGATGTGTGGAAAAAATTAAAAACAAAAGTGAAATTCATATATTTTGATCACCAGAGGATGCATTTGAGTCATTATCAACAACAAAATAGTATATTGAATTCAGTCTTTACCAAAAAAAATACCACACCAACTGCCACAAACAAATGTGCGGAGCCATGTGAAAATAAGTGAGGAGTTGCTTTTGCGTTTTTGTACAGTTTTTCGACAACTTTGAAATTATGACACATGTTCTATGTACCTAAAATGCACCATACAAATTACATAAGAGTCATTACTAAGAAGAAATTAGTGAATTTGATTCAATCTTTACAAACAAACAAAAAAATCTCGCACCATTTGCCACAAACACATGTGGGGAGCCATGTGGAAATAAGTGAGGAGTTGCTTTGGAGTTTTTGTACAATTTTTTGACAACTTTGAAATTATGACACATGTTCTATGTACCTAAAATGCACCATTCAAATTACATAGGAGTCATTAGGAAGAAGAAAATAGTGAATTGGATTCAATCTTTACAAAAAAAAAATCTCACACCAGTTGCCACAAACACATGTGGGGAGCCATGTAGAAATAAATGGAGAGTTGCGCTGGAGTTTTTGAACAAATTATGGACATGTTGGAAATTATCACACTCCATGTTCTATGTACCTAAAATTAATCATAGACATTACATTTGAATCATTATCAACAACAAAATAGTACATTGGATTTAATCTTTAAAAAAAAAAAAAAATACCACACCAACTGCCACATACACATGCGAGGAGCCATGTGAAAATAAGTGGAGAATTGTGTTGGAGTTTTGTACAGTGTTTTGACATGTTTGAAATTATGACACAAGTTCTATGTTCTACCTTCACCTTCATTGTTTGTCATTTCCGTCAAAGTTGAATTGTAACATAAAATCACCATTAACTTTATCTTAAACATTCATTACCATAAATGAACTGGTTCATGTTGTCATAATTAAGTGAGGAGCACAAGGTAATTAAAGGGGGAGCTGCATTAGACTTTTTCCACAAGTTTTGAACTCTGCAAACCCAAAGTTTTTCACAATACAACACTACACATTAAACAACATACAACTAATTGTACAGTTGCACATTGAAAATTTCCTACATGGACAATAATGTGGGAGATATATTCACAACTAAATCAAGCAAAATATACATGCATTACTATTTTATACAAAAATATGGTTAATATATAAGTTTTTTAGTCATACAACAACTCTAACAATTGCTACCAATCTATACATGTTCTAAAGTTTACAACAATAATAAACCTATTAAACTATTTTCGGTCCCTTCTCTTTCTTCCTATATCCAACAAATGGATTTCTTATCGCACAACTTTTGAACCGCATTCGAGGTTCTGCCTTCATACATTCATACATATTGCTATATTGTAATGTTTTCATCATGAATAAGACCTGCAAATAAAAGGGAATTGTGTATTATCATTATTGGAAATTGAAGAGGTTTGTTAATATATTTAGTAACAAAAATGACCATGGAAGTGTATGAACTTCTCAGCCCATAACCAATTATTAGATTTAAAATTGGACCATACTAATTACATTGAAGTCATTATGAACAAAAAAATAATGGATTGGAGTCAATCTTTTGTCAAAAAAGTGTCACAACAGCTTTGACATACATGTGGGGAGTCATGTGCAAATAATTAGGGAGTTGCTTTGGGGTTTCTGTACATGCTTATGACAATTTTAAATTTACACACACCATGATCTGTGTACGTAAAATGAATCACAACAGACACACCCACAACACATTTCTAACCCCATAACGAAAGGAAAAACACTCAACAGATGTATCCACACCACATTTCTAACCCAACCCATAATGAAAGGGACCAAGACAAAAGCTTTCAAGCCAGAACCCCACGCATCCACAGTAAAAAGCCCTTTTCAAATCTCCATGCCAAAGGTTTCATCTTTTCACTCTGGTGCCAAAATGAACCAACAAAGCATTCACCTTTTCATTCCGCTGCAAGCATTAAACACTCGAAAAGTTTGAACTTTTGGTGGTTTCTTCAACTAAAGTGAACTGTTGCTCACTTAAGTTCCAAATTTCCCACCCAAAACTGTCGCACGTATATGAACGAGAAAAAAATAAAAACTTATTATCATTGGTGACACATAGACAGTGTCAAAATTGAGTAAGAGGAATTGGTGTCAAATAATAATTATCCATGTTTTTCAAAGTGATTTTAGAACATAACCTTCTTAATAATTGGGGAAACGCAACTGCAAAAGAGGATCTTTCTTTAGAGAAATAGTTGTGTGGAAATGACGTCTTTGGGCGAGACATAAGCTTCAAACTCCACCCCTAATCGCAAAGTATGTCCCTTACTGCTTCAACGAGCTCAAGTTTTAAAATTGTAATATTTATTCCTAGAATATAAATAAATTCAACTAAAAAATTTAAATTTATTGAGTATTTAATAAATTATAAAAAAATTATTAAATATTTAATTGAAATTTTCTAAATTTATCATGTATTTAAAACATAATTAAGCCAAATTTTTATATGTTTGAATATAGTTTGTGTCATTGGGTGACAATTATTTTCTTAAGTTTAATTGAGTGACATAATTATTATCATCTAACTTTATTAATGTTAAGTTACGTGTTTAATATAAAATTTGTTATTGTGATTGATGTATGATTTTTAATGTTCTAATTGAAAATATATTAGATAACAAGGTCGTCATGCTTTGTAACGACTTTTCGCATTACCATTGATAATGATTAAAAAATTGTCCCTATCATGTTATTATCTAACACATCTTCCATGAAAACAATAATAGTTACTCGTCATTTTGTATTAATCACAAAATAATTTTATACTAACTACAAAACCTCACATATGATAATACGTGAAAACAATTAAAACAAAATGGAGTAAAGTATTTTGGGTTGCTTCACCAATTCTTTCACACGTTTTTTCAACTCTAGAAGGGATTGTCTCCTATCTACGTTTTACATAGTTTCAAGTAAAGGTTCTTTTATTTAGACAAGACTTGATATGTATAATAAAACATTAGAATTTGCTTGAAGAAGATAAGTGCATGTAATGCATGCATGACACGCATCTAATGCATATTCAACCTCAAAGCTTTTCAGAGTAAGTCATTCAAGTGAGTCTGAAGTTGACTCGACACCCTAAAAAGGATTTGCAATGGCTACTTTTATTCATGACTATATAAAGCCATCCTTCGAGAAGAAGAGAAGAGTTTGAGTTGCATAAAATATTTTTGGGCCTATATAGCTTTGTAAGAAACATTATATGTGTTCATTTAACAAACTAACAGAGAGTACTTAACCTTGTAAAAGTCAAAAGACATAACTTGTTCTCTAGTGGGTGAAACCGTAATCTATTGATCACAAAAGCATTTTATTTGCCTTGAGTCAAGAGTAACTTGTTGAAAGAATAATCATGTTAAGCTACAAGTAGTTTGTTGTTAAAAGAATAATATCATTAAAAGGCAAATAGTTTGTTGTTGAAAGAATACTCCTACTATTCAAAATAATAGTCATACAAAAGTTAGCTAATAGTGGGTAAAATCCAAAAAAATATTAATTTACCAAGTGGAAATGGATATAGTCTACACGGTTAAACAAACCAACATAAAAATATTGAGTACTCTTTCCTTCCCTTTCGTACTAAGTTACTTTGAATGTTATTTTATTTTTGTTAACTAAAGAATGAGAGCATATGTGAAGAATAAGTTTGTCATAAAAAAAGTATTGTCTAACTACCTATTATCACACAATACTTTCCAAAAAGTATTGAAAGGATTTTGAATCACAATTTAACCATTTTTTTCTTTTGTTTCTTTTGTTTTCCACAAATCTCAATCATTGTAAAATAATGTACTATTTTTCTTTAGTCCGGTTATATATTTACGGAGTGTTTTGCGAATAAGATTTCAATGAAGTACATTCTTAAATATTTTGATCTCAATATTTGATTTATAAAATCTGATCCATAATTTTTTGTTTTAAACTTAGTCTCCATTTTATTTAAAAAGATTTAATGCAGTTCATTTCATTAGATAGGTATAGTTTAGAAGTTAACAATGTAGTATCTCGTTTGTTTAGTACTCTACTAGCCTCACTGCTAGAGCTATCAGCTCCATCATAGCAACTCAAAGCAATAAAACATGTCAGACATGAAAAGGAGAGGAACGAGAACTTTTGAAAGAAAAAAGGTTGAGAAGAGAGTGGGTGACTATATAAATTCCAAGAATGATAGAGTTTGTCCCGATAATGACAAAATTCAAGACTGAATGGGTCATCTTACCCTAACTATCTTAACATCAATCTAAAATAAGAGAATAAGATTATTAAAATGAAAGAATGAAAAGATCACATTAAATAAATATCACAAATTCAAATAATTTTACAACTTTTTGAAAAAATATCTTTATATATTTTCTCATTAAATCAAAATTATTCGATATATAAATTCACCCATTCAAACTAAACGATACACGGTATATATAATTAGGTCATTAGTTCAAAATAATTTATTTTTAAAAATGGTAATTAATTGTATATATATTTTATTAAATACGAAAGATTTCAATAAATTTTCATCATACAATATTATCTCATATATAACAAATTCAAATTACTTTAGATTTAAAATTAAATTTTATAAAATATCAATTTTAAAATCGGTATCAAACTAATTTACAAACGTTCAAGCTATTTCTGAAATATAGATTTCAATTTAAAATTTAATCGATTTATTTAGATTTTGATTTACAAAATCCAAACAATTTTTTTATGTGGACTTAGATTTCATAATAATCCAATTATTTTGACTATAATTAAAAATTCAATCAACTGATTGATACATTGTTACTATTTAGTTAAAAATTTATTTTTATAATTATAACAAAACAAATCATTTTTGTTATTATAAGTCTCACTTACTAATAATCACTCTTTTAAAACACTTTATTTTAAGCCTGAAACAAAGTCAACCAACATTGCATATAACAAAAAAAAAAAAAAACAGAGGACATCATCACTCATTCAGTTAGTTTGCACTTACCATTTACAATATTGAGATGAATTATGAACATTTAATTTACCGCCACAATCATACTAAATAACTAAATAAAATAAAACTAATATGAACTGTGACAACTTGCAAACCCTTTGGCAGATAGTCACTTACTATGTAACCTTCTATGCATCATAAATTATGAATATACACCTACAATATTACAAAGAATAAATACAAAAATATTCATGAAAGCCTTCATTTTGCAACCATAGCAATCATGACTTCAGTAAAAAAAAAAAAAAAATGGTTGAAGGAAAGCTCCTCAAAAACCTTCACCAAAACACCACCGTGCAGTATCATCATTTTTTCTATTCACCTGAATCACTATTGAAGTTAATTTCTTCAGCTGCCATTGCATCATGTTTCTCCGTTTCATCACCTGCTTCAGAAAAATCTCTATCTTCAATCATATATGGCTCAACCAATTTCCTGAACCAGGTTGAATTGCTTCCCAAAATACCAATCCAAAATACCCTTCCTTTCCTCTTGACTTTACAATCCATGGACATGGCTTTAAACTTTTTGACAATGTTCTCTACACCTTCCTGGCTTCCCTTGATTTTCAGAAAAATATCCCCTGATGAATTTCGAAGACCACCATACATGTACCAGTATGCCAGAACACATGGTGACATCCACCTATGGATTAGTTTTGGAATGGTAGGTTCACCTTTTGCCCAAAACTGATCTGCATAAAAGCCAAAATGAGAGCTTGCAATGGTACAAAACTTATCTGGTACATTCTCACTGTCATCACTTGGCTTACAAGAAGGATGCAGCCACTCATAAAACTGGCGATATATATGACTCTTGAGAACATACTGGCTGTTTGAATTGCCATCAAAATCAAAGCGAATAATGTGATTCCTCCTTCGATCATCAGAATCAATCCGCAAACCACCTAAAAGCAACCCAATCAAGATTTCTCTCTGCTCTTTGCTCAACTTCAGGTTTATTGGTCTTTTAACAACTTTCCTTTTCAAGCTAAGGATATAATCAAGCTTTTCCATTAATGGGGATTCAATTTCATACTTTTTTAGACACATAAAATCGTAGATCTTCTCAGCCTTCAAGTGATTTCCTGATGAAAGGTATCCACTTAAGATGGTGTTACATGATCGAGCATTAACACCAACAAAAGCATCATTGTTCATCCGGTAAAATATATTCTCAGCCTTGTCAATATTACCAATTTTCACCAAGTAATCCAGATAAATAGTGTATATAGTACAGTTAGGACGACATTTTTCCAGGCACTGGGATAACGTCTCTTCTAATTTGTCATATAACTCCGAATTGTAGTACATGTTTAGTAACTGCACATATGATGATGTAAGGGGCTTCAGACCAGTCTTGACAAAATCTGCCATTATTGATTCTGCCAATTCTGATTCTTGTGCTTCGCATAATATCTCTATTATTTGATTATATGCTGCAACATCTGCTTTACCGAGTTTTGACTGCATTTCCCTAAATATTTCCAATGACTTCATAGGCATGCCAACTTTTGAGTATGCTTCCATTTTATACACAAAAGCCAAAGCTGGGGGATCATTTTCAAACTTAAGAAGTTTGACCCAAGTTTTCTCTGCTTCCTCCACCTCCCCTTCCCTTGCACATATCCTCAAGATTGATAGCAGAACCTCTATATCCTCCTCATATCCAGCACATTGCATTGCTTCCCTCAATTCTGCTATTCTTTCTTTATCTATGGAATCCTGATAGCTGTGAAGCCAAATTAGGCCTGCATAAATATCTTTCTGCACATCAAGTCTAGTTGTAACCATATGATGATATATATACTCAGCTTGCTTAAGGTAATGCTTTGACAAGATCCCTGGACTGCTTACAATAGCTTTGAAAAGGGAATTATGTAAGCTAAGACGGGGCTGGTAACCACCCAACTGAATCATACGATTATAAATGCCACATGCTTCATCTAAACAGCCTTGAACAGGAGCACTAAGATATGCAACGACTAATATATGGAATGTTGACTCACTAGGAACACGACCTTGATTGATAATATCATCAAATACATCACGGCACTTTGAAAACTTCCGCTCTTTACCCAAATAATCTGCTAGCTTGGTAGCAAGAGCAAAATCAAATCGATACCAATGTCGTTGCATCATCCACTTATATACCTTTATGAGGGAAAAAAGTAATCAAACTTGTGAACAAACATAACAGGTTATGATGAGATCTTGTAAAATGCTCTGGTCAAGTGATAAAACAAATAACAATTTATAGCCAAATACCAATTCCAAGCAGTAAAAGAAACAAAGAATAAACATCCGATTCACATGAAGGAAAGACAGATTTAATTTGATAAAATAATATTCCAGGTACAAAACATTTCCAAAGTCAACATGAACGCAATGGGTTTTCATGCTTATGACCCTGCAAATGAAGCATCAGAAATCTAGACATACCACCCTCTACTGATAATCAACCAGTAACCACAAAAAACATTCCCCGAGCATATGATAAATTATGGCCAACACCCATTCTCAAAGCACCATTACATCTAGGCATCAATTTCACAAATTCCAAAATCAGTATTTTCAATATCGTATAATTTACGTGTTCTCTCAAAATTGTCGTCCCTTCCTCCATATTCACTAAAACCACCATTTGGTGTAAACATAAATAATGAATTGGTAATGAATTGAATTTATATGCTCCATTGATGTAATATAACAACAAAGTGAACATAAAATAGCAAATTGGTAATGAATTGAATTTATATGCTCCATTGATATAATATAACAACAACTTGAATTCCTTAAATGTATGTGTCGAAATGTTTCACACATATAAATTACTCCCATCCAGTTTAAAGCTTATGGTTCTCATCAATCCCTATAACTTAATCTACAATTTCATCCAAAACCGATCACTCCCTCAAAATACAAATACTACCTTAAAATTCCCATTTTTTAAATTTATTTTTTGTTTGAACCAGTATCTCTCCTGTCAGAAGCCAATAACTCACTTTTCCTTACTGTTCAACAATTGAGCCTCTCACAACAGATTTAATCCCCAAGATTATTCTGCAAAGTTATAATACAAGTCCGAAATTACAAATCAACTCTGAAGTCATGGTCATAGTCATGAGAGAAGGGAAGAAGAGGAAGACCTTGAAGCCGGTCTCATTCTCCCGAATACGCAAGCAGTGGACGATGATGTAGGTGGCATCTTCCTGCGTCAACCACTTCCTCTGCGCGTTCAGTATTTTAACCAGCATCCCTGCCTTGTGCGCCGGCAGCTCCTTGCACAGCCAGGCCACTCTCGCCCTTCGCCACTCCTCTGGCACCGCGCTGAGTTCCCCCACCTCCACTTCCGGGCCCCGCAGCTTCCTCGACTCCAGTTCTGCCGACCGCAGAGCCTCTTGCTCCGGTGCCGTCACGGCAAGGCGCCGAAGCTGTGGCAGCCGCAACTGTGGCAGCCGCGGCGACGAGAGGAAAGGACGAGTGAGGTGATGTGAAAGAGAGAAGGTGAGAGAGCGGAGAGAAGAGCGCATGGAAGAAGTTGTGAAGTGAGGGGTAAGGTTAGGGGTGGAGAAGATGGTTAGGGTTAGGGTTTGAGGGAAGGGCATGTTTGGTTACACTCTGTTTTGTTGTCAGAATCTGTTACACCTTCTTCCTCCCGAGGCTCACAACAGATGAACTCAAACAAAATTTCGGTTTTCATATTCTATCTTTCACATATTCAAAATTAATAAAATTTTATCTGAACCTATACTTAGGAAAATATAATGGTAACTTAATACTTTACTTATCTTACGCCTAATATATTTTTTTTCTGGATGAGTTATTTTTTTTACGAACTAAATGTGATATAATTTTCTATTTTAGATATATTAAATGATTTTAAGACATTATTTTTAGGTTGAGATGAGTTCTTGTATATTTTGTGGGAAGGTGTGATCGAGACAGAATTATAAATTTATTATTTTTCAACCTATTTTATAATATGTTGAGTGTCATTATATTTGAAAATTATAAAAGATATAATTATTTTACAAAAAAATTTATTTTATTATATTATGTTTACGATATTATAAAATATTTAATTATATTATATTGTTACAAAATAAATTTTACAAATAAGTAGATTTATGTGATAAAGTTATGTTATTTTGTAATTATATTTCAAATTAAAAAAAAATTATTATCTTACTTTGTTTGACATTAATAAATATTGAAAATTATATGATAAAATGTTATTTTGATAAAAAAAATGAAGTATTTAACTTTTTTATTTTGTTACAAATTAATAAAATTGAAATATAAAGAGAATTATAAAGATGTTATTTTGAATTATTTTTAATACTTACAAGAAAATTTATGAACAATTATTATTTTTAACCTGTTATAATTAAAAAATATTTTAATAATTTTTAAGGGAAAATATTATAATGGTAATTTAATAAAATTAAGTCATAATAAAACAATAAAATATATTTTCTATTTAAAGTAAACTATTAACAATATATATATATATATATATAAATTAAATAATTTATATGGATAGAGTTGATGGTTTTAATAAAAGTTATATATTTTGACAACTTATATAAATGATTAAATATGGGAGACTAAGAATTAGTTTTTATAAAAAATTATAATTAATAATTTGTATTAAGTGGTAAATAATTTTCATTTACTAGGAACAACTTCCTAAGTTTTAAATAATTAAGTAGGTTAATTGTTATTTACCTTCTTTCTGATTTCTTTTTTAGTTTATGCTATCCTTTGTAACTGTTTTCAGTATGTCTCATCCACTTTATTCTTGTACTTTTTATACTTTTATACTTGAATTTTTACTTAACAATAATACTTAAATAATACTTTTTATATGTTCTTAAATCAGAATAACAATATTTTCATACATGTCACAATAATAGTATGAGCTGTATATATGCTTTGAAAATTTTTATATTTATTTTCTGATTTTTTTTAAATATGATAATTTGTTCTTATCTCACAATAATAATATTCTTGATAGAAATCAAAATAATATATGAAGTGTATTATTTTTGAAAATTTTCACACTTATTTTACGATTCTTTAATGAGATAACTTGTCCTTTTCACAATATTAATATTTTCTAAGAAACTCACAATAACAATATTATCACATTTAAAATTTTGTTTTTATATTAATTTGATCATCTTTTTTGGTCAACTTCATTATACTTCTATAGGAAAAAACATCCTATCAGTTAAAAGCATACTTTTTATAAAAAAAAAAAAAAAAAACATAAAATTAAAAAATAAAAAAAAAAAAAAATAAAAATTTTTTTTTTAAAAATTATATTTAAAATAAAAAAAAAAATAAAATTTATATTTTTTTTTTTTTTATCTTTTTTTTATATATATATATATATATATATATATATATATATAAAAGTAAATAATATTTATATCGACAGATGGATGAAAATAAATAGATA
>Ga0214544_1005744_pt1 | contig 23688 bp, 12 predicted proteins | sample CNSS3metaG_FD_160074 | JGI IMG/M metagenome (GOLD analysis project Ga0214544, IMG submission 160074) | Root nodule microbial communities from cowpea collected in UCLA plant growth center, Los Angeles, California, USA - CNSS3 | ecosystem: Host-associated > Plants > Roots > Nodule | place: USA...
ATTTCATTAGTTGAATAACAACATTTACAATAATATAACTTAATTTTCATAATATTTCATTACATAATACTTTCACTATTTTATTATTTAATATACAAAATAAAACAAATACGTCTCGTGCGTACGCACGGGTCAGAATACTAGTTCAAAATAAAAATCCTAAACAAGAGATTAAAATTGGAATTTTCAAGAGTATGAGTTGCATGAAGAAATTATGGGTTTGTAGGCGGTGCGACTCGAAGAGACCTAAAGAAAATTAAAAAATGAAAATTTTCATTTAAAATTTACTTTTTTGAACTTTTTTATACAAAATTATTTATTAAATTATCATAATTAATTTTATTTAATATTTTTTAATAGATAATAACGATAATTCATTAAATCTTTCTTAAAACATTGTTGATCTTAACTAAGTTTTTATTATGTTTAGTTTTGAGAAACTCTGCTTGAAACAATCTATATTAGAATTGTTAATATTATTCTATGAACTAAATATACATTAGGAAAATAATTTATTCTTTTTATATAATTAAGAATGTCAATTTGTTTATCATTTTCCAAATCTATAATTTATTTTAAGATATTTAATTCTGAAAATAAATCAAATTCATCAATATCCAATAAATTATCGTGTTTTAAAGATTTTTCAAAATTTAAGCATTTTTCTTTCAAAAATGAACAATCTAATGACTTTAGTTTGTTAACACTACATAAAAAAACATAAATATCTTCGTATGTTTTAAATTGTTGAAATCGTGGTAATTGTGAGAATTAATTCTAAATAATTCTCGAAGAGATTTTATAATTTCATTCTCAATGTTTTCATCAAATTGTTTCTTTTTGTGTCTAATACATTTTTCACAAAATTTAGGTTATTCTCAACTCGATAGTAAGTTCTTTTCCCTTAACTTGAATTCTTTTTATTTTTACAAAAAATCCACCTTTGAATTATACTTCAATTAATCTATTATCTACCAAAAGATTAACTCATCATCTAATTAATAGTTTTGTAGAAAAATTCCAATTTCTTGTCTTGAAATTCATAAATAAAAAAGTACCGAAAAACAAAACCGTGTAAAATAAACACATTTCTAATTTTAATACAAATTTAAAACAAAATAAAAACAACAAAACAAATAGAAAAAAAAATATATTAACCAAAAATGAGGTTGAAAAAATTGGTACACACTGACAGTATGAGATTCAAGATATATAATATGCCATAACTTTTAAAGGACTCTTAGAAAATAAAAAAATACGGAGAGACAAGAGAAGTTACATAACAAAAAAACAAATTAAAAAAATCCAGATAAATTATAAGAGAATAAAGATAATTATTATTTTCTAAATAAAATTATAATTTACTAAATAAATATTTTAGCTCATTAATTACCGTTTTTAACACCAACAACATTAAAAGATATTAATAATAATTTAATTAAATTTTATTCTCAAACATAAACTTATAATTAATTAAGATAAACTATATTAATAATAAAATATTTTTTAAGATAATTTTTTTCTTAAACATAATTTTTATAATTAATTTAATAAAAATATATTAGTAAAAAAGTTAGGATTTTTTTTAAACATAATTTCATAATTAATTTAAAAAATATTAGTAAACTTTTCTTTTAAACCTTATTTAGAGGTATGAAATAAGTGTTTTACTTACTTTATTTTTTACTTGACGTTGAATAGTTGAATACAGAAAAAAAAGTAGCCAAAAAATGACAATACATTGAAGTTTGGGGACTGCTGGAAGCAATTTGTGAATTACAGAAACCCCATTATATTATTAGGAAATGAAATAGCATGATTCTACTATTCCTATTTAGAGGTGTAAAAAGGATTTTAACTAATTTCCACTTGTTTGATTCAGATTCTGTTAGAAAAAGTTCGGTTGTTTTAAATAGTCCCCCAACCACAACCTTTTTACTCTTTTTTCACCATTCTCTTAACTTTTTTATTGTAATTCTTTAATTTAATTGTATAATTTGACAATTTAATATTTTAAAAAATTATAATATTATTTAATGATGTATAAATAGTTCGAATCTATATATATTTATTTATTCGATTATATAAATTGATAGTTTAATTTTTAAATATTATTAACAACTTAATTATATTGCTTTGATTGTATTATAATAAATATATAAAATAAGTTAAGAGAACGAACATCTTATGAATTAAACAAATGAACTAACCGAACTTATAAATTAACGGTGAATTAAACTTAATTACAAAATTTCATCTTCACAAAAAAAAGTAATTTAAATTTAACTATTTTTTAGTTTATAAAAATGTTAAACAGTATTCTAAGAACACTAGTCAAAAAATAATAAATATGTTTGGATATCATATTTTTAGTTTAATCCCAAATGATAGAACTCATAGTTTACTGACTTTCACACCGGTATTATCAGAATAATTGAAGCTTATATTCCGCATACCAACTAACACAATTAAATTCCTTGACCAAATGCTTAATTTGGACACTCCAACCACTTCTATTAAATCCCTTTACTGAATGCATACATTCACACATAACCACTTATATTCAAATCCTTCACTAAATCTGATTGCTATCATAACTTCTAAACTAAATTACTAAAATATTCAATTTATTAAAACATTAAGTTATTCAAGAACTATATTTCTAAAAAAAATAGACTAGTTTACTTTTCAAAATTTGACCTTGTCTAATTCATACTCTTGTTGAATAAATTAGTTAACACCTCTTCGATGTGACAATTAATGTTATTATTGATGTGTTGGATTATATTTTTTTATATAAATATAAATATTATATATATATATATATATATATATATATATATATATATATATATATATATATATATTATATATATATATTTATATATGATATTGATTTTATATATCTAAATTATTTGATATTAATTTTATATTAAAATCTTAAGAGGACGATATTATGAATATTTATTTTTATATAATATTTATTTTTATTTATTATATTTAATATGAGATTTTTAATTCTTAGACTATTTCCGACAGATTTAACATCGCATTCTTTAATATTATTTTTTTTTTTAGAAACAAATAAAAGTTGGTATGATTAAAGTTCAGTGGAAGAAATTAAAAAAAAAGAAAAGATGAAAAAGCATTTTACACTTTAAAGATATCAGAACCTATTCTCCACTACTTCCTCACTGTTGATCTTTCTCTCTTCACTCTTTCTATGTGTTCATCTTCTCCCTTCTCACAGTTCGTCTTCTTCTATTCTCTTTTCACTGTTTATCTTCTGAATTGGTTCATCTTCTCTCTGCTGTTCCTTCTTTTCCTCTGTGTTTATTCCTGATTTCCTTCCTCACCAATCGAATCGGAAACTGAATCGTTAATCAAACGGTTCAGTTCCGATTCATGTTATGATATGAATCACAGAGGAAGAATTTTGTAACGAATCGAGATTTTCCAATCGTAATGTATATTCTAACGATTCTAGCTGAACTGCTTTGGCTATAAACCCATTTTTTTCGCTTCATGTAATAATCAAAGTAGGTCTTCTTCTCTACCTTCAAACAGGGGTGAAGTGTGTGCCACCTTCTATTTATCGGCCTGATTATAATCTTAGACATGGAGAAGAGTATTAAACTAAATCTTCCTCCTATCTCCCTCTTGGATTTGCCTGAATCCACCTTGGATTTCATTCTCAAGTGCCTTTCTCCAATGGACCTTTGCAGAATGTCAAAGGTGTGTGTTTTGTTGAAGGGTAAATGTGAAAGTGATGAGTTTTGGGAAAATCACATAAAAGAGAAATGGGGAAGAGTGATTGGTGATGCTGTTTACAAGGAGTGGGAGTGGCACATAGCAATTGCAAAAGATGGAGTTTTGTTGAACAATCAACACACCAATCAAACTGGCTCAATGGGTTCTTTTTCTGGTGTTTGGCCTAACCTATGTCTTGGTTCATACTTAGAACATTTCAAGCTCCTCAATGGTAAAAACTCAAACAACTTTATGATGTCTTTGTATTTCTCTCTAGAGACTGGTAGCTTTTGGTTTCCTGCTCAGGTCTACAAGGTAAAAACTAACTACATTTTATATTTCAGGTCTAAATTTTTTTAATATTCTTTTATATATATATATATATATTGATCAATATTATGTATTTTCAGGAACTGGTGATTTACAATGCGTTGGTTAAGTATGACTCACAATCTAATACTTTTCAAGCAAGGTATATGCAAAATGGAGACCTCTTTGAAATATACATGCATGAACTGAATATAATGTATCAAATACTGTAACATTATATATCATCAATTTTCACCTCTTAACAACCAAAAAAATAGTTAAAATAAATTTGGTTTCAATAGAGAAATACATTTTACTATATAAATTTCAGAAATTAAAAACTTGATCAGGTCAATTTAATGTATGTGAACTATCAAGTATAAATTGTGTTTACACATACATCCAGTGAAATTTAATCATTTTATTATATCTTGTTTCTTTATTAATATAATGTAGCTACAGGAAAAGTTCCTTGTTATGTACGCCCCTTATAAAAAAAATTACACTCACCATACATATAGAAAAAAATAAGTTAAAATTAATTTTTTTTTATATAATTCAAATTATGGATAAACTAATTTGTAGAAACACTTTTACATAGTTTCTATAAATTTTTTATTTTGAGTTATAAATAAATATAACTTAGATGAATTATTTTACTTTTCTTTTTAAAGGTGTTTATGGAAAAACCCAAATGAATGGTTTAGCTTAGATTTAAGTGCAATAATGTTTGCTTCTTAGGCAAAGAGAGTGAAATAATAACCTAGATTCGGATGGCTATATCTCTTGAATTTAGTTTCTTTAGCAAGAGTTTTGTTTTTTGTGAAATATTTAAGTGGATGTGATTTATGTTATGTTAGGTATCAAAATAGAGATTGGGGATTTCTCGGGAGGAACATTGAGTGGGATATGGTGAGAGCTCCCGCAGTTGATACTCCTCCATATGTTGTCCATGTCTCTCATTGTTCACACAACTTGAAACCAGAGGATCATGTTGAGATTCAATGGAGACCAGATACACAATCTCCTTATGGTATTATTCTAAAATTAGTTAAATTTAATTTTATTAAACAACTATTTTTTTTCTTATATTTAAGAATAGAGAAAGTAATTCCGAATGGATTTACCTTGTTTTCTTTATAGCTTGATGTCAAACAAGTTGTGGAATGTATTGCAGATTGGTGGTATGCTGTTATTGGTCACTTGGACTCATGTAATCAAAATTGTTGTCGGTGTCATTACAGCGGTAAGAAAATTTCTGATTCCGTGTTTTGTCAAGAAAAACCTATGCATGTGATAATTTTAAATGCTTTTAATATTTTTAAATTAAATATCGGTTATTTATTTCAAAATAACTATCAATGATTTTCACTTTTTCATATCTACAAATTAAATCAAAATTCATTTAATTTAGACTTAACAAAATTTAAGTATAAATAAATTTGATTACTTTAAACTACTTTTTTATTAAAAAAAATTCATTTATTTAGTGTTCAAAATATTTTTTTTTATCTAAGCATTTTGTCATTATGGAGATGACCTAACTGTTATTTTTGTCTTTCTGTCTTCTTATCTATCAACTCGTGTTTTTCTTCATTAATTTTTTTCAACTCGAAAGTTAGCTTTGTTATTGGAGAGGGAAGAAATAAGTTGACAAGTGATTGAAAATGAAAGGAATGAGTTGATCAAAATAATAAAATATTTTAAACATTTAATAAGATAATTTATTTTCATATAAACTCAATTTGATAAGATACTTAGAACTTAATGAGCCAGTTTAGTTTATAAGAATTGATTAGTAAGTAAATGAGTAGAGAAATAAAAAATGAGAGTAAAATAATGATAAAATAAACAAATTCCATCTTAAAATTTACTGACTTCTTACATTTTCCAGAGTAAAAGTGTACTAGGACAACCATACGAAATTTTATTCATATCTAAATTGCATTTGATCTTGTTTTGTGATAGATACGTTGATAGTGGAGTTCAGGCAATACCCTGAAGAATCAGACTCTAGACGAATAAAGTTGTGTAGGAAGAAGAATGAAGAACAAAGTGATCAAATAGAAGGCTACTATGGGGGAATTAGAAAGCTTGAGAATGAGGATGAGATTGAAACATGGAAGAGGCTCTTCCCACTTCAAATTCAGGTACACTCTTGGAGTTACTTGTCACAATTTTGCATAACTCAAGGTTCCAAATTCCTTTGCTTTTAACAGGATCAAGGAAAAAATAATTTAATTATGTTCACCCATTGATCGATCATAAGTTATTCTTAACATGATTCCTAAAGTATTATAGAAATTAATATACTTACCTGAACCTTTTTAAGTTACTGATGATAGTTCTTGAATCTTAATTATTCATATCCTTCTAGTTTCAGGATGACATGGAAGACTTTGATGATGTTGGCTCCTTAGAGGATAGTGTGGAATCATTTCACTCACATGATGACATGGAACACTTTGGAGATGTTGACTCCTTAGACGATAATGTGGAATCATTTCTCTCACAGGATGATGGTGATGGAACGAACCCTTCTGAGCATCATACAGATGCTTCGCAAGGTAATCTCATGTTCTGATGCATCTGTATAAGCTTTTACCATTGGCGTTGATCAGGGTGCTGGCTATATTGCTTTCCCTCTCAGGCTTTACCTTCGGTGAAGTTGGTTCTATGCGCAACAGCAACAGCAAAGTTGTTTGCTGTCATTTCTCTTCAGATGGAAAATTATTGGCTAGTGCCGGAAATGACAAAAAGGTAGAACATATTTCATTCTCTTTTTACAAGACACTAGCATCATCAATTATATTTCTGCTCGTGGAATGTAAAATGGAATATTTTCTTTATCAGCTAGAGTAGAATATTGAGTGAAGTTGGCCCTAATCGACCCAGTCGAAGGTCGTGTTAAGTAACCCAAGCCAAATTTTGAGTTAAGTTGGTGAAGAACGAAAGTCTAGTCAACCTAGTCAAAACTTATCAAGTGGGCCAAGACGAAAGGTCAAGTTGACTCGGACAAAGGTCAAACTAAATGAATCGGACTAGGTGGACATAAGTCAGTATGAGTTTAAGTCGAGCTAGATCGGCTCGATGTATGTCTAATTGGCCTAATAGTTAGTTATATTATATTGGTTTATTGAATTTAATTTATTTGACAAATTGAATTGAATCTAGATTTAATCCAATTTGAATTGGACTGGAAAAAAAAAATCAAATTTGGTTGTTCTAGTTAACATGGAAATGGATTATGGATCCAATCTATTTTATTGGATCTAGACTGGATTTTGAAAAATCCAATCCATGCCACCCTTACAAATTGTAAATTTGTTTTATAGATTATGGTGTAAAGATTTCTGGCAGGTCTAATGTGTTTACTTGCACTTTCAAATGTATCAAATTTTGATCATAGTCCTCTAATTTTATTTTGTTTAGCTATTTTTGGTAATTGTAAATTTAAAGTCCATGTAAATTATACTTATCATCCTATTTCTTGTTACTAGGTTGTTGTGTGGAACATGGAGACACTGCAAACAGAGAGTACAGCAGAGGAACACAGTCTTACTGTTACTGATGTTCGCTTCAGACCGAATTCAACTCAGCTGGCAACATCTTCGTCTGATTCAACTGTTCGTTTGTGGGATGCTGCTGATGTAAGTTATTCTCTTCTGAATGCAGACCTTTCCTTTTCTTTTCTTGCTATGAAAATCAGATCTGCTTTCTGTTATTGGTTCAGTTGCTACTGGACTTACCATTGACTATTACTTCTGCAGCCATTGTTTTCCTTACAGGTACATATTGGTCATACTTCACATGTGGCGTCCCTTGATTTTCACCCAACGAAAAATGATCTTTTCTGTTCCTGTGATGATATCAATGAGATTCGTTTCTGGAATATTAACCAATATTCTTCCATCCAAGGTTTTAAGGTCACTTACAAAATTTACTTTTAGTTTTCTAGATATTATTATGAATTAGGGTTTTTCTCAACTCTAAACGATATTAAATTAATGAATCAGGGAGGATCTACCCAGGTGAGGTTTCAGCCAAGGGTTGGTCACCTTCTGGCTGCAGCAAGTGGGAGTTTTGTGTCTCTCTTTGATGTTGAGACTTGTATGCAGATGCATACATTTCAGGTTTTAACATGGACACAAAACTGCAAATATCTGAGAAAGTAATAAAATTCTTCTGACCTATTTTTTGTGTGATAATGATAATTTAATGCATTTCCAGGGACACTCTGCCGAGGTACATTTCGTGTGTTGGGATCCAAATGGAGATTACTTGGCATCTGTGAGTGAAGAATGTGTGAAAGTGTGGTCAATTGCATCTGGGGAGTGCATTCATGAACTTAATTGCAATGGGGAAGCCTTTCGTTCTTGTGTTTTTCACCCAATCTACTCAACTCTCTTGGTTATTGGAGCATACCAGGTATGTATATGCCTATGAAGCTTTGTTGTTTGCTATTCCTTTTCACTTCTTTTATTATTTATTTGTTTTATATATGTAAAGTAATAATAAAAAAGTTACTTCACCCTTCACTTTTTCTCATAAATAAAACTGTTAAAAGTGATTACTTATTAAAACTGTTAGATTAAGAAAATAAACAGAAGGTGAAGATAGAAAGTAACTCTCTTATAGTTACTCTTAGAGTAATCCTTCCTTGTATCTTTGGCTGTGCATTGGCTAATAATATGGATCATAGAAGGAAGGTAATCAAAGAGAGAGATTAGAGAAAAAACATGTTCACATAAAACTCTTGATTAGTTTCACACTCCCCTTCTCAATACAAGCTTTTCCTTTTTATAGAGAGATGTCACAAACACTCTATATAGTGTGTTATGGAAATTAATAATTTATATGTTCTCATTTTATTTACTGATGATTTGCAGTCATTGGAGCTATGGAACATGGTTGAGAATAAAATAATGACAATTCCAGCTCATGAGTGTGTGATATCTGCATTAGCACAATCACCCGTCACAGGGATGATTGCTTCTGCCAGTCATGACAAATCTGTAAAGATTTGGAAATAAATTTTACTATTTTATGCTTCAAACAAACATGGCTCATCAAATTACAATGATATTATTATTAGTTCCTTTCGTTTTAATATCCAAAATGTATGTTGTCCAAGTTTATTGTCTGTTTACTTATTAGCAAATTACACGAATTAATCAGTGATGAATATATATAGTTGATGATATTAATTAGTTGGAAGTCCTATGTATAATATTATCTTGTCTTTGCTTCATGCACTCCACAATTTATCTATTGTACATTTATTTTTATTTATATTCCATTTCCATGGTGCAAACAAGTAACATTTATTTTTGTTTATTTTATGGGAGGTGCAAACAAGTATACAAAGTAATTTGGGAATGCACTTGCGATAAAAAAAAAAAAAAAAAAAAACAAAAAAACTGGAATGGACGTTTCGAGAACTAATGGAAACAATTTTGGCACATAAGTTTCCGAAACTTCGAAATACTAAATTGCCATAATAAATTTATTTGAATTATCTATTCTGAAACATCTACGATATAAATTGCATTTGTAACTGTAAGCCCTTTTTCAGTGTCATAGAGTTTTGGGCTTGGCCTTTTCGGAGGTCCAGGGCCAGCCCTTCAGTAGGATCCTATACCCCACTCAGTTGCCTCATTTGCATCTTGTCTCCCTTTTCAGAAACAGCAGCTTCCTCTTCCCCTCTGATCCCCTACAAGGTGCTCTGCTAGGGCACAATCTTCTTCCATCCTGAGTTAACAAAAATCGACCCTGTACCTCCTGGTAAGTCGAACTCTTGAGCCTTGGGTCTACTTTCTTCCCTTTTTTCCCGCTGTTTGAGCATGTTGGTCAGTTAGGGTTCCGTTTATTTACCTCGTTTTGTGCTGATTTCCATGTTTCAGCTCACTGCTCTAGCCCTTGGAGCTGAAATACTTCTTAGTTGCGGGTTTATTTCGTTTTAGCATCTAAGCAAGGTAAGGGGAGCTAGCTTTAACCGTTTAAAGTTGTTTTGGGTGCCATTTTGGTTTGTTGCATGTTTATATGCTTGAGAAGTATGTGTAATCGATTGAAACTGGGTGCATGTGTTTTTGGTTGTTGGATTGAACTGTTACTCTGTTGCATGAGTGTGGACAGTGGCAAGAGCTGTCAATCTCGCCCAGGCGAGCTCGTCTCGCCTAGGCGAGAGTGTCTGAGACCCACCCAGGTTCTACTCGAGCAGCTCGCCCAGGCGAAAGGCCTTGTCTTTGAGCGATGCGTTGTCTCGCTCAGGCGAGAGTACCTCGCCCAAGCGAGTTCTCGAAGGAGAAGCTGGTGTGCTCTGTTCGCAGCCTCGTCCAGGCGAGGTGTTTTATTTTTGGGCGAAGGACGGTCTCGCCCAGGCGAGCTGATCTCGCCCAAGCGAGATGCTCGCAGAGTGCCCTGTTCCAAGCCTCGCCTAGGCGAGATGGCCTAGCTTAAGCGAGACAGTCGCTGCAGCTTAGGCGAGGTCTTCTAGCCCAGGCGAGAATAGGGTAGTTTTATGTTTTTGAATTCATGTTTACTTGAGTGTGGCTATTTCTCTCGAATATGCAAAATTATGGTGTGATTTCATGAGTTGTATGAGTTATATGCACTAAAATCTGTATGATAGCATGGGTAATGTATGAAGTTGTGTTTGGATGGTTGATAATGAGCATGAGAAATTAATGTTGAGGTAACAAGTGGTGGTTATGTGATATGAAACATGAGATTGGTGTGAAATAGGCATAATTTCATGATTCTCGTGGGGAGACTTTATGGTGGCGTGTAGTGTATATATTAAGGTAAGGATTCAAGTAAGGATTTCATCCCGAAACTCTAAAGGGTCAGTGAGTCTCAAGTAGAGCAAACTGACCCAAGTGGTGAGAGTAGCGGGAGGCCCTAGTCTTTGGCAGGATAATGGCCTTAGATGCTTAAAGGCTAACCTTGTGTGTGGTAGGGTGAAACCCATTGGCAATGGCTCTGCAGAGCAGTAGAGGCCACCACAAGTGCAAGTGTCCAGTGAATCCGATCTTAATATATGTATCCGGATAATAGAGTCATAGGTGTCTTGCTTGTTTGTCATCATATGATTTATGTGTCTCTGTGTTGTATGCCTGTATATGTTTATGCACTTATTCTTTTACTCTATGATAAGTTTCATGTTACACTAGCTTACCCTTGCATTTTTGTGTTGTTTCTGTTATGTTGCCTCTTTTGCGATGATCACCTTCTGGTGGGAGCATATGAGAGGGAGGCTCGAGCTGGATCTGAGAAACGGAGTGGTGCGGCCTAGATTCCCTGTCTGGATGTCTTAGGAGTAGTTTCATGGCCATGAGGCCTTTTGTATTAGTTGCCTTGAGGGCAACCCTTTTGCAAGACTGTTAAACTTTTAAAAATTTCCTTTTGCTTAGGGCTATGTGGTATGCCTAAGTTTCCTTTTAAGTACTTCAGGATGACTGTAATAGTTACCTTTCGTACGCTTCATGTTCATCTGAGTGCTTCTCGTTATTATAACTGTGTGATGTTTTATTTAGTAGTGTAATATATTAAAATGGGATGTCACATAACTCTTGAGTAACATAATTTTAAATTATTTTTTTAACAAAATTAGAAATTGCATTATTGTTTTAAAGTTATTTTTCTTGAAAATCATAATTAGTATTATTCCGGATGGGTATATATTTGATAATTGAAAAAAAGATTAATTATTTATAGTCAATCTACGAAAACTTTTTTTCACATAGAATTCATAGGTGTCTAATGAGGATAAAAAACACATTTAAGAACAGGATCATGAAATGTTGAGAATATAAACCCCTGAAATATTTAAAAATAATTGGAAAATATATCATGAATCCTATTTTATTATTAAATCAAGGGAGTGTGGATCATACATTATCTATTAATATTTAATTTCAAATAATATTTCACGTACAGATATAAACATAACAATTGTCAATCACATTATTTTAAATAAGGAATAAAAATTTTAAAAAGTAAATTCAATAAGAAATAATAGTAGAAATTTAAAAATAGAAGCCAATACATATTGTTAACAGCAGTGTAAACCAATTTGTTGCAACTAAGAACAATGTGCATGCATGAAAATCTTAAATACATAATAGACTAACGATAAAAAAAATAATTGTCGAGTTACTTTTATAATGTTTTTCATTTGATATTTTAAAGGATAAAATTATAAAATTAATTAAGGGAAAATTAATTCACTTCAAATATAACTGGTGGAAACATATGTACCTATATTTACTTTTTTTATAAAATAAAAAATTATCACATAATTTTGATAATTAATCGAGTTAAAAAAATATTTATAAAATCTTAAAAAATAAAATACATCGATTAAAGGTAAATTTGGTAAGTAATGAAGAACAATTACAAAACTGTTATCATAGTACATTTAATATATATATATATATATATATATTAAACAATAAATTGAAATATATTAATAAAAGATAAAATTGTCCAGAATTAAGTATACTAAAACAACATTTACAAAATGAATTCCGTTATATACTAATAGAAACACTTGTGCTATAGCAACTGTGTCCGATATTTTAAGTATTTGTATACGAGATAAGTTATTAATATTATAAATTAATTTGTAAAGCAAAATTTTATTGGTCAACAAAATTAAATATATCTTTACAAATAGATGAAAAAATATGATAATTTTATTCAACAAATTTCAAAACAGAGATTATTCTTAAAAAAGTGGTTAACAATAATTAAATTATAAAGAATAAAATATAAATATAAATTAATGTAAAAATAAAATCATTTTTATATATAAATATAGATTATATATATATATATATATATAATTTTATCACATGCATTTTGAAATGAAACAAAAATTTTCGAAAGAATTTTAAGTTATGATGTATCAATACTTTAATTTGGATCATATATTCTGTATTCGTGTTCGATACTTTCAGATATTTTATTAATATTTATCAATAAAGTATCTAATATATAAAGCAATAGTATTTTGAATAATTTATATTTTTTATGTTGACAACTTTAATACAAATGGTTTTAATTGGAATTCTTACAATAACAATCATATATTTATTATGTTTTTAAGAATTATTATACATTTTTTAATATTCATAAATCATATATCCTTGCATAATAACTTTTAACAAATTTTAATCATCTAAAATTATTTCTAGTGTCTCACTCTAATCAATAAGGTAAGATATCGAAGTTAAACTCTTTTTATATTAATATTAATAACAATATATGTGTTTTATTATTTATTTATTTTGAAGTATGTATTGTTTTATTTTTTTATACTTCTATTATTTAATTTATTTTTATCCTCTTTATTAATTTATATTTGTGTCATTGAATTTATCTTTAATTATGATTAGTCTTCTATATTTATTTATATTTATGTTCTTAAACTTATCCCGAGTTCGGTTCTCTCTTTATGTATTTATGTTTTTGATGTTTAATTTATCTTCAATATTAGTCCTATTTATTTATTTATTTATATTTATGTCATTTAATTTATTTTAGTAATTCTCTTTATTTATTTATATTTATGTTATTTAATTTATTATTAGTTACACATTAGTTCTCTTTGTTTATTTATATCAATGTCATTTAATTAATCTTCACTAGTCCATTTAATTTATCTTTAGTTATTTATTGATTTGTTTATTTGTGTAATTTAATTTATTTTTAATTATGTATTGGTCTGTTTATTAATTTATAATTATATTATTTAGTTTATCTTAAAGCATAAGTCTCTTTCATTAAATTTATGATTATTTTGTTTAGGGTTAACTATATCTTTTATTCCTAAACTATAGTGTGAGTTGACTTCTATCTATATGTTAAAGTTTAATCATGTTAGATCTCCATACTTAAAAAAATGCATGGATACAATCCTCCTTGTCTAATGATGTTAACTTTTCTTTTGATGTGACAAATGGCGAGTCATGTCAACTAGTGGCGAATTTGGCCAAAATTTCTGGGGGAGCCAAAATAATATACTCAATTTATATATATAACATTTTTGTCACTAATTCAGTGAAAATTAATACATAATTTATTATAGCTATAATTATAACAGAAAATACATATATCTAAATGATATTGTCATTCGTTTTTTCATATTCTTGAACTTATCAAATAATTGAATCATAACTACATTTTTTTAGCTATTTTTTTGTTCAATGTAAATAACCATATTATCTGCAAAATATTCATTTTCCATTTTACTAATATGCACATATCAATTCAAAAGTCATCACAAGTTTTCATTTCATCATTGTTATGTTATGTTTATGCGATGAGCTACCTTATTATTTTGTTCTTATCTTTATCAATTTTAAAAAAGTAAATTTATTCTTTTATTTTTTTTATCAATATACCTATCTATAAAGAAGGTTTAATACTAAAAAATAATTTATTATAATCTAATAAAAAATTGAGACATAATTACTAAAAAAAATTATGATAATCAAGTTACAATTAAAAATCCTCTATAAACAATCACATAATACATTATTTGCTCTTCTATATTCATAAAAAATGAATATACAAAAGGGTAATAAGATAAAGAAAAACGGGGCTAAATATTAAACAAGTATTGCACTACCAAATGAGACAAGAGAAATTTTTTCCTTTAACAATGAGAGAAGATATAAAAAAGATGAGGACAAAGATAATGAGTTTTTGTTTAATTTTTTTTTCAGTAATAAAAGAAATCGGGTAAGAGTAAGAGATGAGTACAACATGTGAAAAAATAGAAAAAAAATGTGAAAAAAAAATAAAAATTATCTTAACAATTTTTTCTTTATTATATTTATTTTAGATTGTACTATTTATTAAAATTAAATATTGTACTTTATAAAAGAAATAAAAAAATACCTAATTTAATTTTTATTAATTTTCGGTGTATTACTATCTAATTTAAAATACATATATAGTTTAAAAAAATTTAAAATATATATAATTTAAAAAAATTTAAATACATAAAACTTATAAAAGTTAAAAAAGTTGGGGGAGTCGTGGCCCCCGCCCGCTCCTTCGTGGCTCCGCCACTGATGTCAACCCTTCATTTTTGGACATGTGGCCTATTTTTAAATTCGAAAATGATATTCAGACATTTTTGTTGAACTCAACTTTGACATGACTGACGTGGCACAACTTATTTTATTTTTACATTAAATTTGTTTTAATGAAAGCAAACTGCTGCACATGCGAATGTTACACAAATTTATTTTTCCAAAATCAAAGATTTGGTGTTAGAGAGAAAACGCAGACCGACAAAGAGAGAGAGAGAGAGAGAATGCATTATTGTTAGAGAAGCAAAGAAGTAGAGAAAGAGAGAGATAAAGGGCAGAGAGAAGCAAAGAAGTGTTGTGGTTGCCGGAGAACACAGCGGGCACTAGTAGTCATCCACGACGACGCTTCCACCATTTTTGGATTTGAAGTGGAAGCTCTGTTTGGAACTTTTTGCACAAATAATCAAAGAAGAATCAATACAAGGTTTTTGAAGACTAGGGTACCCAAAGTATGGAAACATAAATGTATGTGCCATATTTAATTTGGAAATGTGTAGACCAAAATGTTGGGGGTCAGTCCCCATATTTTTTGTGGAGACTCCCCACTTCTGCATTCAGTATTTATTTTTTAGATATAAACGAAATTCCAAGTAAGAAGGATAAAAGAATGTTGAGCATTTAGGAACTTTTATTTAAGTGCATTTACAGGAAGGTAAGGTGATGATGTTGGGCAAATAATGGTGTATATGTCATTTTTCATTTGGAAATCTGTAGACCAAAATATTTGCTGGCACTGCCCACATATTTTGACAATACTCCTCACCTCTGGGTTAGTATTTCTTTTTGTAATTTTAAAAGGCTTCGAAGTAAGGATGATGAAGGAATGTTAAGCATTTGAGAAGTTTTATTTAATTTCATTAACATGAATATGAGGTGATGATCTTTTGCATATACAGGTGTATGTTCCCTTTTTCATTTGGAAATCTGTAGACCAAAATATTTGCTGGTACTCCCCACATATTTTAAAAACACTCCCCACATCTGGGTTCCGTGTTTCATTTTCTAATTTTAAAAGAATTCCAAGTAAGGATGATGAATCAATGTCGAGCATTTAGGAACTTTTATTTAAGGTCATTTACAGGAAGATGAGTAGATGATGTTGTGCGGGTAAAGATGTATCTACCATTTTGATTATGGATATATGTACACAAAAATGTTTGATGCTACTCCCCGTATATTTTGTCAACACTCCCCACCTATGGGTTCAATATTTCTTTTTGTAATTTTAAAAGGCTTCCAAGTAAGGATGATGAAGGAATGTTGAGCATTTGAGAAGTTTTATTTAATTTCATTTACATGATTGTGAGGTGATGATATTGTGCAGATACTAGTGTATGTTCCATTTTTCATTTCAAAATATGTAGACCAAAATATTTGCTAGTACTCCCCACATATTTTAACAACACTCCCCACCTCTGGGTTCAGTATTTCATTTTGTAATTTTGAAAGTATTCCAAGTAAGGATGATGAAGAAATGTTGAGCAATTGAGAACATTTATTTAATTTCATTTACATGAATGTGAGGTGATGATCTTGTGCAAATAATGGTGTATATTACCTTTTTCATTTGGAAATCTGTTTACCAAAATATTTGCTGGTACTCCCCACATATTTTTACAACACTCCCTACATCTGAGTTCAATATTTCATTTAGTAATTTTAAAAGAATTCCAAGTAAGGATCACGAAGGAATGTTGAGCATTTGAGAAGTTTTATTTAATTTCATTTACATGAATGTGAGGTGATGATCTTGTGCAGATAATGGTGTATGTTCCCTTTTTCATTTGGAAATCTGTTTACCAAAATATTTGTTGGTACTCCCCACATATTTTAACAACACTCCCCACCACTAGGTCAACTATTTCATTTTGTAATTTTAAAAGAATTCCAAGTAAGGATCATGAAGGAATGTTGAGCATTTGAGAAGTTTTATTTAATTTCATTTACATGAATGTGAGGTGATGATCTTGTGCAGATACTAGTGTATGTTCCATTTTTCATTTCAAGATCTGTTTACCAAAATATTTGCCGGTACTCCCCACATATTTTAACAACACTCCCTACCTTTGGGTTCAATATTTCATTTTGTAATTTTAAAAGACTTCCAAGTAAGGATCACGAAGGAATGTTGAGCAATTGAAAACATTTATTTAATTTCGTTTACATGAATGTGAGGTGATGAACTTGTGCTGATAATGGTGTATGTTCCTTTTTTCATTTGGAGATCTGTTTACCAAAATATTTGCTGGTACTCCCCACATATTTTAGCAACACTCTCCACCTCTGGGTTCAGTATTTCTTTTTGTAATTTTAAAAGGCTTGCAAGTAAGGATCACGAAGGAATGTTGAGCAATTGAGAAATTTTATTTAATTTCATTTACATGAATGTGAGGTAATGATATTGTATGGTGTATGTTCCCTTTTTCATTTGGAGATCTGTTTACCAAAATATTTGCTGGTACTCCCCACATATTTTAACAACACTCCCCACCTCTGGGTTCAATATTTCTTTTTGTAATTTTAAAAGGCTTGCAAGTAACGATCACGAAGGAATGTTGAACAATTGAGAAATTTTATTTAATTTCATTTACATGAATGTGAGGTAATGATATTGTGTTGATAATGGTGTATGTTCCCTTTTTCATTTGGAGATCTATTTACCAAAATATTTGTTGGTACTCCCCACATATGTTAACAACACTCCCCACCACTTGGTTCAGTATTTCATTTTGTAATTTTGAAAGTATTCCAAGTAATGATGATGAAGGAATGTTGAGCAATTGAGAACATTTATTTAATTTCATTTACATGAATGTGAGGTGTGAGGTGATGATCTTGTGCAGATAAGGATCACGAAGGAATGTTGAGCATTTGAGAAGTTTTATTTAAGGTGATGATGTTGTACAGTTATTGACGATTATGCACATCATAATGTATGTGCCATATTTAATTTGGCCATTTGTAGACCATAATGTTGGGTATTAGTGCCCATAAATTTTGTGAAGACTCCCCACTTCTACAGTATTTATGCAGTGTAATTGAATTTCATTAACCGTAACGTTATAATGTTGTGCGGACTTAGAAGCAAAAACATTGTGTATTACATCGTACCTAAATCTTCACTTCCACTCCCCATATATTGGTACATAACTTACCACTTCTAAATCCGTTGATTCATTTGTAACTTTAATACAAAATGACGTTCAATATGATAACACACTGACTTGTGCTTCTGGTTAACCAAACAAAGGTTAAAAAAAACTTCTTAAGCATATAAAAACAACAACAACCACACATTAGGACAATTATAAATGTTCCAATAGTACTAAAGACATCCAAAATTAAATAACCCCAATTTTAAACATTTATGTTTCCATACTTTGGGTACCTAGTCTTCACAAACCCTATATTGATGCTTCTTTGATTATCTGTGCAAAAAGTTCCAAACAGAGCTTTCATTTCAAACCCAAAAATGGTGGAAGCGTCATCGTGGATGACTACTAGTGCCCACTGTGTTCTCCGGCAACCAAAACACTTCTTTGCTTCTCTCTACCCTTTATCTCTCTCTTTCTCTACTTCCTTGCTTCTCTAACAACAATGCCTTTTCTCTCTCTGTCGCTCTGCGTTTTCTCTCTAACACCAAATCTTTGATTTTGAAAAAATAAATTTGTGTAACTTCCGCACGTGCAACAATTTGCTTTCATTAAAACAAATTTAATTTAAAAATAAAAAAAGTTCTGTCACGTCAGCCATATCAAAGTTGAGTTAAAAAAATGTATGAATATCATTTTCGTTTTAAATTACATGTTTATATGCTACACACACTTAACACTTTATTATTCTTCTTCTCCGCATTTTTCTAAGCTACTATCTTACACATCCATCTCTTTCCTTCAATTTCCAGCACAACCCATTCATAACCCAACATGCAAAAGACACTTAATTCTTCATTCTCCAGTGCATCTTCTTCCCCTATCCAAAGGCATTTCTACAAAGCAAAGATGGGCCATGGAGAACAAACGACTTCAAATGCCTCAACACGATATTCAAACCCTTCTACATCCTTACAATCGACAACAATTTCCCAAGCCTCCATCACTTGATCCCATGCCTTTCTTGGATTCACTAACAATTTACATTTCACTTGACATTTTCGTCAATGTGAAATTGTCAAAGCAAATTATAAGCATGGGGAAGAACACCTTAGGGTACAAATAAGCTTGTCCAAGGCCCACACAAAATTATTTTCGCTCTTAGATGACAAGAAAGAAAATACACCAAAGAAGGTTACCCTAGTGGAGGTAACACCAACTATCTCAAGTAACTATCTCAAGTAACGACATCATGTACCTATTAGTTTTTTGCGTGCTATCCAACATCAGTACAATATTGAAAGAATTGAGTAGTTTTACTGAATCATGATGTGTCCAAAATATATTTGTAACCACATTATTTCCCTTATAAAATCTGTCCCAATCAATATACATATCTCGCCCAAGTAACATCATCTATTGTTGCATTTCAGTTCTATCACCTTGAATCGGTCATGATGCCTATACCTAGCATTATTTATAAACTTGCTTTATGGTGGTTACATTCTTCTTATTATGCTTCTTCATTGTAAGCAAAATATTTCTAGTTGTATCCGACCTTAATATCACAATGACAAAACCTACATTATAAGCAATTTTTCTTGTCCAATGCAATAGGTTATCACTAGAACCAAGTCCTTCAAAAACATTCCACAACTTATTATTTAATTTAACAACAACAAATTCACAACTAATAATATCTAACTATCATCCATTGTAAAGGCATTAGTGCAACCTTGTTAGCTACATTCAGTATCCAATTCATACTCTCCATATTTAAATGAAATTGAGAAGCACACATCTCAACATCATCTGAAATCCTCATCAACAAGAGATCATCCATATTGTTTGTCAGAAAAAAAATAAAGGAAAACCGATTTTCGAATAAAACACACACCTCTTCTATTTCGGATAATCTTTTCAGTAAGTATATTTTCGAAAACCAATTTTCGGTGACCCAGTACACACCGTAACAGTTCACCCCACTCTGAAAAACACACCTAATACTTGGTTATTACCTGCAGCCATGTATCTCCTTCTTCAAAGACCAACAACGCTCCTTCAACAGCTCAACAATGCCAAACCGCAGCAACCACTAACCAACCTTCTCCAAGGACGAATCACCATTCTCTTCTTATTTCCCTAGCTGACAAAGAGTTAAGGATGAATCTGGAATTAAGTAAAATGATATGGTGCAGGAAGAAAAATGATAGGCTACATGAAATAATTGTCAATTTTGGAACAAGTGATTTTAATCCACATTTCATGTGGATAAGAATCCCATTCCATCATTTTTTGTTTTTGACCACAACCATATTTGAAAAAATAAAAAGATCCAAATCACCTTTTGTCATGAAATTTTTTAATTCTAAGAATTAAGCAAGAACAAAGGAACACAAATCAGAGGAAAAAAAAAAGGATTCCGAATGATTGTATCGAGATTTCTTAAGAAGTTATTAGAAGATATGAATTGAATGTGGATCCTTAGTCGCTACTTATAATTAAACCTTACTATTCTTTCCCGAAAGCTTCATACTCAATTTTTTTATTAAATTTTTTTACTTAGGTTATGGTTAATTTGATGATTGAAATTGCACTGTGAGGGCGATTTTGGATTGTGTTGGATGGGGGCTTTAATGGTGAGCGAGGAAGCATAAAGAAGGGATGAAATTGAATGAGGGTTTTAATGAGAGCATGAAGGTCGAGATGTTCAATAATTGATTTTAATTGAGATTAAAAATTGCTGTACTGAAATAAGTTACTTTGTGGTGTTTTTAATGGCTGCCTTTGATAAAGAAGAAAGATTGATTATCACATAAATGAATTTTGACAAGCAAGTAATATTTTGTGGCTATCAAACACCACAAATTGCAAATTCATGATTCAACATTAGCAATGGTAAGATACTAATAAAATTGTACGGCCGTTGGTTACATTTCGTGAAGTTAATAACTAAAACTCAAGTCACGTAAATTTAGAAATGCAGGTACAAACCCAATGCGTGTAGGTGGAGAAACAGAAAATGTATAGGCACAAATGGATATTTATCTCTTACTATAATTATAACCAAAATATTGCCATTTTTTAAGCCTGATTGGGTGCACATATTGATAGATTTATTGTTTAAAATAATTTATAATCAAAACTTAAGCTAGTCTTATTTAAATTTACTTTTGCGTTTAGAGCACATCTTACAAAGACAAGTTGAAAGGAAATAAAGAAATAAAATAAAATATTCTTTTGTATAAAGTTTAAGCTATAGCAAGCTTGAAGATAGATAGAAAGGACTACAGATGCATCAGAATAATTCGTAGTCATCATTCACGTTTCAATTTCGTATACAAATCTTGCAAAATATTAAATATCTTATAACTTCTATAGTGACTATAAACGGATATCTCATTTGATGTACACTTTTAGGTACACATATTTTACTCTTAATTTTGAACAACATGAAATTAGCAGTTCATTCCATGTATCGAACAATTTGAATTATCGAAAATATCATAATTTTAATTGTTAACGTAAAAGAATACAATATAAATACAATGCAGTGTAAAGATTCGCCCCTCTCCCTTGTAATGATGAACTAAGATTTACATTTGATACCTCCAGAATAGGAGCTCACAAGAGGGAGTCATCACATAAAATAATTGAAAAAAAAACAAACTACAGAACAGGTTATAGATAGAGGTGTCATCGGGGGATAAAACACAAAAATTGCCATGATGTATTTGTGAGATGTACAGACCATACAGAGTACTCCTTTTCACCTTCCCAGCTTAAGCAAGATTATCTGCCTTAGAAAGAAGCAAGTCACATCATTTCCAAGTTTAGGCACCAGCTTGTTCCAAAAAGTTCACTGCCAATAAGATAAGGATCATCAATGGGCAAGTAAATTAACTCCGGAATAGATAGCATGCCACCAAAACCTGAATCATGTCTAGTTCTTAAAAAACAACTTTGGATCAGATACTTGCAATCAAAATAATTAGTGGTTGATTAGTTCTTAGATATAAGCAGAGTTCAACTTCGATCAAGGTGTAGAAATATCTTTGTAGATAACCGGAGTTTTAAGAAAGAGCAACAAAGTCCATGAAGTTCGTGGCCAGTGAGGAATATAAAACCATAAGTGGACAGACTGTTTCTATGATTTGAACCTGTGACCTTCCATTCACAAGTCAGAGCAACCTTCACAATAGTGTGGCCACTGCATAGCTAGTCACTTAACAGGGTTGAGCAGTTTGAGTACAGGCAATTTTCTCTTATTTATTTATTATTTATAGTGTTACCAATATAGATACCAATGCAACAAAATCTGCAGAGAATTGATATAGGTTGTTCATACCATTCACCTGTTAGTTTTAAAGAGCTTGCAGTTTCAGCCATCTTGTGCGTATGAAACCATTTTTTTTCCTAGCAAGCATCACTTGTCTCTGCTTTACTTGAAAATATATTTGCTCAGTTTTACGCCTCTCCACTAACCAAAGTGCTTTCATCATTGACAGACACACTACCAGCTGCTTTGTTGCTACTCTTCTTTGTTTTCTCTTTGTTAGTCAAAGGCTTATCCTGGGAAGAGTTGACCAATCTCCTGACAAACTTTTTAGATGGAAGTACTGAATCATCCTCTGAACTCCTTTTAGAAGAGGATGTGATTTTGGGAGTGCTAGAGTTGTCCTTAGACTTTTCAGGTGATTTTGATGAAGTTTCTGTGTCGTCAGCTAGTTCACCAGTAGACTGTTTAACATTTGAGTTATCTGGATTTGTATCAGGAAGCAGTGCTCGGTGACTCAGGCGCAGCTGGCCCTTTTCATTGATCTGCAGTGCATGCTTAAAATCATAAGACAGAATACCTATCTCACAATATGGTAAAATCAAATCAAAATCGTCAGATATTTGAAAATCAGGATAGAATATTCTAGATTTACTGTGCAGCAGTTTATCGGCAAGAGATCTCTAAATTAAAGGAAACGATATTCTATCTTGATCTTTTAACAAGATATAGTAAAACTTGACATAGTTCATACTTCATAAAGTGGGACTGGAACTAATGAAAAGTTGATTGACTGGACCAATTTTACCAATTTCAAAAAAAAAATAATAATAATCTGTAAAGAAGAATATAGAAAAAAAAAATTAAAGAAGTTTCAGTTAGTAATAATGTCTCATGTGTAATAGCTGACAAATAGATAACTGTGCCATAGTTAAGCAGAGTGTCAGAATCCATTACAACAGATCAACAATTCACAGAATTGTCTTTCAAAACACGCTTGCCAATAATGCTGCTTATGATTCTTAGCCCAATGCATAAATATAAGAAATGTATTCACTGATCAGAGTTCATAACTGCATCTATTATTCTATCAAGTACTGTTTAGCTCAGCTTCACTTCCACTTCAGAGAATGGGAAAGATGTATAAGATGTCTTGTAT
>Ga0214544_1005746_pt1 | contig 23684 bp, 17 predicted proteins | sample CNSS3metaG_FD_160074 | JGI IMG/M metagenome (GOLD analysis project Ga0214544, IMG submission 160074) | Root nodule microbial communities from cowpea collected in UCLA plant growth center, Los Angeles, California, USA - CNSS3 | ecosystem: Host-associated > Plants > Roots > Nodule | place: USA...
TGGATCAAAGTCAACAAGTCAACCAAAATAAATCAACTAGAAACCAACTTAGGGAATTCAAACTAAAGTAATGCAAAACAAAGATAAAGGTGATGGAATAGAAGACTCCCCTCTAGACATGCTTCTAATGATCCTTCTTGAAGGAGCTTCTAAGGAGGTGGTGACGCCTTCATCAAGGACTTACTACGGACATGTATATTGGATCACCTGGGGGCTTGGGATGAGGTGTTGCCCTTGATTGAGTTTACCTACAACAACAGCTTTCATGCGAGCATTGGCATGGCACCATACGAGGCTCTCTATGGCAAGAGGTGTAGGACTCCTCTCTGTTGGTATCAGGATGGAGAGGCAGTGTTAGTTGGACCCGAATTATTAGAGCAGACCACTGAGAAACTGAAGATGGTGAGAAACAAAATGCAAGCTTCTCAGAGTAGGCAGAAGGCCTATGCAGACCGTAGGAGGAGGCCCTTGGAGTTCGCAGCCGGTGATCATGTGTTCTTGAGGGTGACCCGAACCACTGGTGTGGGAAGGGCTCTCCGCTCAAGGAAACTCTCCCCTAAATTCCTTGGCCCGTATCAGATCACAAGGAGGATTGCGCCAGTAGCTTATGAGATAGCTTTAACCCCTCAATTGGCGAACCTTCATCCGGTGTTTCATGTGTCACAACTGAGGAAGTATGTATTCGACCCGGCCCACGTTTTGGAAGCTGAGGATATACAGATCAGGGAAGACCTCACGATAGAAGTACCACCCATCGCTCTTGAGGATAGCAAGGTTGAGGAACGCCGTGGAAAGACCGTCAGTCTCGTTAAAGTCATCTGGGATCAGAGGACGGGTGACTCGACTTGGGAGTTAGAGGAGGACATGAGAAAATCACATCCATATTTGTTTACCTGGTGAGTCTTTATTTTCGAGGTCAAAAATTTTTGTTGTTGGAGGGAATGTAAGGCCCAATTATTTTCTGCCCATTTTATTTTAGAGGTTGTCCAGTCTTTTGGGCCTAAATGGGGTTGGCCCAATCCAAAATCTGACCTAAGGTACCCCAAAACCCTAACTATTAATCACACTTCGTAAAACAGATCCCTCACATCTCTTAGAGCAGCTGCCGTCATCCTCTCCTAGGGTTTGGAGTCGTCATAGCATTTGCAAGCTCAGCCTCGTTCTTCCGTTCCGCGTAAGTTCCTCCTAACTTAGACTCCATGTTCTTTGGTGTTCCGTATGTTCTCAGTTAGAGCTTCCTAATGAGCTCATTTTCGAAACCTGTCCACTGTTTTTCTTCAGCTCGCAAAGCCGTCCCGTGAGCTATTGATCTTCCCTGTTCGAGTGTCAAAGCTATTAGCTAACCCAGGTACGGGAAGTTAGGGTTTGAGTTTAAGTTGTTTGTTTTCTGTCGTTCCTTGAGCTTGCGAAATGTTTGTATGTATTAAATCGTTGTTCTGGATGCGTGGGATGTTTTGTGTGATTTGTTAGGCTGAATGATGAATCTGTTGCAAGTGTGACCAGGGCGAGAACTGGTAATCTTGCCCAAGCGAGTCTGGCGGAGGCTCGCCCAAACCCTTTTCGCGAAAGGTCGCCTAGGCAACCTGCTCTTTATTTTGAGCGAACAAACCACTCACCCAGGCAAGAGGGATCTCGCCTAAGCGAGATCCCGCGGTGGTTCCTGTTTCCTGTTTTGAGCCCTCGCCTAGGCGAAGGGGGACTCACCTAAGCGAGACTGTCTCGCCTGAGCGAGGCGCTTCAGTCTGAGCGAAGGGCTAAGCGAGACAGTATGTGGTTTGGTTGCTTGGTTGCCCTTGGATGAGTGGTATCTGCTTGGGTATGCTTGTTGTGTTGAGACATATGTATATAATTGCCATGTATGTGTGACATAATTCTTGAATAGCATGATGGTTATTGGGGAAGTTCGGCATGTGAAATTAATGAGTGAGTTGGTATTTATGGGACATGATATTGATATGAGATGAGGCCCTATACTCATGGGCTGGCGATGATCAATGGTGTGGATTCAACATGTGATACGAATGAGATGTTATTTTTCAGAGGTTGACATGGAATTGTGAGCATGATTGGCATTCTCTTATTGTTGATTTATGACTGTTGGGTCCGTGTTAGTGCGTAAGTCCTTGGGGATCTCTAGGTGAGATTCCCAGGGCCGCACTTTAGTGGTCGGGACGTAATTCCATGGCCCCTGTTAGTGGGTGTCCATGGTGGTGCCCCATCTGTATGACTAGGTAAGGATTCAAGTTAAGGTTGCATCCTGACACTCTAAGGAGTCGGTTAGTCTCACTTAGAGCAGACTGACTCCTGTGGTGAGAGTAGCAGGAGGCCCAAAATTCATTAAGGGCTAACCTTGTGGTGAGGGAAATTTGATTCATCGTAACACTTGTAACACATAGCTCGGGGGTGAGTAGCTCATGGGTGGGCTGAGGTATCCACCACAAGTGCAAGCATTCGCTGAATCCGACCAGGTTATACGTATCCGGATGAGTCGAGTCGCGTCGTAGTGTATTGATTGAAAGTCATAACATGCTTGGTTATTGTATGGGTATTGAATGGTGAATATATATTTGACTGTATGATGAGAATGTTGTTGGCTCTAGCTTACCCTGTTTGTTGTATGATTGTCTTGTATGTGGCTGTTCTTTTCTTGCGATGATCATCAATTTAATTGATGGGAGCAAATGGGTGAGGTTCCCGCGGTCAACAAGGAAATGGCGATTCCACTGCTTAGCCATCTGGGCTGGATTTTATATTTCTTTCCTTCATTATTTTCGTTAGGGCTATGGCCCATGTATTGTTTTACGCCTTGCTACTCTTTTCTCTTTTGCTAGACTTGTATTTTTGGTTCCGTTGGCATCGTGGTGTGCCCAAGTTGTAGGGGTTGCGTTAAGGACCCCAGGATTACGCTACAGTACTATTTTGTGTGACGTTTCCTTTAATTTCGCGTAATAATTAAATGGGACGTTACACAATGATAATTACAATTTTAAATATAACAAATAGAATTGATATCACAATATAATACAATTAATTGATTTTACGAAATAATTATAATAGCCTATGATCCGTGCAAACATTTTTTTTGTTTTTCTTTATTTTAATTTTTTTTAAATAATACTATAATTGTTATTATATTTATTTAACCATTAAAAATACTAATAATAATATTAATATAAATTATAAAAAATTTAAAAGATTAAAACTCTATTTAGCAAAAGTATTTAGTATAACAACGTTCTCTATAATTAAAAAACACACTTATAATAATAACACCATTACGAATAGTAACAATAATAATAAAAATAATAATGATACCAATAATAATAATAATAATATTTATGCTATAAATATTAATATTTATGCTAACACTAAGACTAGTCTCAACTATAATAATCTATAATTATATATAAAGATATATATTAACAATAAAACAAATAAAAATGACAAGTAATTGACATACGATCCCGTAATAAATTAATTTAAGATGTGCGTCTAACTATAATAATAATAATAATAATAATAATAATAATAATAATAATAATAATAATAATACCATTATAATAATATCTTGTAGTGATAAAAATAATAATAATACAATAACTACATATATAAAGAGATATATATTTGTTGTGTTCTCTTTTTTTTATACAATTTTATTCTCTTAATTATTATTTGTTAAATTAAAACAATTATTCATAATAAAAATTATTTGTCCATTTTATATTTTAATAATTTTAGTAACTATTTTTTTAATTCAAATATATCTTAAAATTCGAGAGGAAACTACTAAATTTACTACTAAATTTTCTGCTGATTTTCATTTTATTATTTTCACATGATTTTCATGCAAAAATTATTAAAAAATTATTTATTATATAATTTTATTTCATTCAAAGTTTTAATTCACAACAAATTTATATTCTTTTAAAATTTTTCTATAAATTATATTTGTTAAAAAGTTACCATAATTATGATATCAACAATATTTTAATACATGGCAAAATAAATATTTTTCAATCATAAATATTTTAAACATGCAAAGGATTTTAAAAATATTTATTTTAAATATTTATTTAATCAAAATTGATAATATTTATTTTTCTTTTATTTAAATATTTCTATTATAATGACCATAAAATATAAATATTATTATTAAATTTATATAAATATATTATCATATTTTTACGACGTAATTATATATTATGTTTAAATAAAAAAAGTACGTATAGTTTACTATTAAAAAAATGTATATTTTTTATTACTTTCCTTTTAAAAATTTTTATTTAAAAATTAATTACACATTTTTCTATAAATAATAAATATAATATCAATTATATTATTTAAAAAAACAAAAACAAAAAAAAAAATCTGTGCATATGCACGGATCAGAGACTAGTATAAAAATAAAATGAACAACAAAATAAATAAAAAGTGCAAATAATTGAGATATGATCCCGTAGTAAATAAATGTAAAATATATGTTTAACTATAATAATAATAATAGATAAATAATAATAACACTAAAATAATATCGCATAATGATAATAATAATAATAATATTAATAATAATAACTAGCGTAAACATATGCGCTACCGCGCCTGTGTGTAGGCATTTTTAAATACGAATGATATTATATTAGTAATGTTATTAAGTAAATATATAAAATAAATTTATATTTTATTAAAAATAAAATGAAATGAATATAGAGAATAATTGTTGATGAATAAAAAAAATTAATAAATAATTATATTATAAAAGGTATAATTAATATTATGAAATGTGAACACAAAAGAGGGAATCCTCTTTATATTTATATATTGTTATGTTATAGATACAACTACATATATAAAAATATAAACATCTTTGGTATCCTTTCTTTGTTTTTTCAATTTTATCCTTTTAATTGTTATATTTTAAACTTAAATAATTATTTAAAATAAAAAAATATATTATTTTTCAGTTTTATTATTTTACTAATTTTAGTAACTATTTTTTTGAATTGAAATAATTATTCAAATGTAAAGATAAATAAAAAATAAAATAAATAAAAGGGTCAAGTAATTGAAACATGATTCATAAAAAGTAAGTAAAAGTAAAATGTGTATGTAACCATAATAATAAAAACAATAATAATAATAATAACTACTATAATAATTATAGTTTTAATTAATAATAGTAGTAATAATAATAATAATAGTAATATAATAATAGAAATAATTGTAGTTAATAATGATAATAATAATACTTATAGTTGATAGTAATACTGATCATAATAATTATAGTTGATAACAATAATTATAATTAATAATAATTATTATTATTATTATCATTAGAGCTAATAATAATAATAATAACAATAATTAGAGTTATAATTGATAATAATAACAATAATATAAAAATAAAATAATAAATACCATAAAAATTAGGTTATACTGTTGTAAATGTTATTATTAATAAATGAAGTTGTAAATTCAGTTTTAAATATAATAAATAAAATTAATATCACAATATAGTGCAGTTAATTGATTTTACAAAATAATTATAATAGCATATGACTCGTGCGTGTACGCACATTTTTTTATTTATTTCAAATATGTTTAGAATAATAATATTATTGTTATTATATTTATTTAACCATTAAAAATAATAATACTAATATTAATATAAATTATAAATTATAAAATTTTTAAAAGATTACAAATTTATTTAGCAAAAGCATTTAGTATAATAACATTTTTTATAATTAAAAAAAAAACACTTATACTAATAATATCACTACGAATAGTAATAATAATAATAATGATACTAATAATAACAAACAAATGATAATAATAATAATTTTTATGCTATAAATATTAATGTCAATGCAATTATCAAGGCTAATGTTGACATACTAATAATCTATAATTATATATAAAGATATACATCAACAATAAAACAATTAAGAATGACAACTAATTGAAATATAATCTCGTAGTAAATAAAATTAAGATGTGTGTTTAACTATAATAGTAATAATAATAATATTATTATAATAATATCCCCGTAGTGATAATAATAATAATACCATTATAATAATATCCCGTAGTGATAATAATAATAATAATAATAATAGTAATAATAATAATAATAATAATAATAATAATAATAATAATCCACTAACTAAATATATAAAGAGATACACATTTTTATGACCTTTTTTTGTTTTTACAATTTTATCCTATTAATTATTATTTATTAAATTTAAATAATTATTCATAGTAAAAAATTATTTCTCAGTTTTATCATTCTACTAATTTTACTAACTTTTTTTTTTCAATTCAAAAAATACCAATATATAGAGATAAAATGAATAACAAAAAAAAAAAAATCAAGTAATTGAAATATGATCCCCTAGTAAATAAAAATAAAATATGTGTTTAACTATAATAATAATAATAATAGTAATAACAATACCACTATAATAATATTGCGTAGTGATAAAAAAAATATTGATACTACTACTAATAATAATATTAATATTAATATAACTACATATATAAAGAGATAAACATCTTCTTTTTATTTTATCAATTTTATCCTCTTCATTATTATATTTTAAATTTAAATAATTATTTATAATAAAAAAATTAATTTTCAGTTTTATTATTTTACTAATTTTAGTAACTATTTTTTTAAATTGAAATAATTGTCAAATGAAAAGGTAAATGAACAAAAAAACAAATAAAAATGACAAGTAATTGAAACATGATTCCTACATAGTAAGTAAAAGTAAAATGTGTTTCTAACAATAATAAAAAACAATAATAATAATAATAATAACTATTATAATAATTATAGTTCTTATTAATAATAATAATAATAGTAATATAATAATATAAATAATTATAATTAATAATAATGATAATAATATTTATAGTTGATAGTAATAATGATTATTAATTATAGTTGATAATAATAACCCATAACGACCAATAATTTTGGAGGAGCCAAAATAATTTATAGTAAAAACTTTTGAACTCATCAGTCATTTATTCGGATTAAAAATCTCTAGTTATTCCTTTTTGAATGTAAATAACCATATTGTGTTCAAGAAATTCATCTTTTATCTTATTCCGAATTTTGTTTTGATAATCTTCGTTGTAGAAAATGAAACATTAAGAGTTAAATAAAATGAATTAGACAATCAATCAAGTAAAATATCTTTAATTTGTTTGTTTTTCTCAAAGATTGACATAATATAATAATAGTCGACAAATCCTTCAAATTTGAATGGGTATGAACATCAACAATGAAATGTTGGAGTGAAATTTTAAACTAATTATATATTTATCAATATACCTATTTTTTTTAAGTTTAAGACAGAGAAATAATTTATCATAAACTAATAAAAATTGAGACATAATTACTAACAAAAATATATAATAGTAATGATATTATATATTACAAAAAAGAGTAATATCTTTACTACTAATAATGTTAATAATACTAATAGTAATAATATATAATAGTAACATATAATAATAATAACAATTATTATTATAATAATACTAATATTTGTTGTAATTTTACTACTATTACTATAAATAATATTTATAATAATAATAATATTATTGATAATTAGAAATACTAATACTTATAAAAATATTCCAAATAATAATATTATATATAATTAATATTATAGTTCAAATCATAAATAAATGAAAAAATAAAAACAAATTGACTTTTGTAGAACTTGAATCCGGGTCCTTTTGTACCAGAGTTTTAAAATGACGAAAAAACTAATTTTTATGACACGTGTCAATAAAAAAAAAGAGTAATGTAATAATTTTGGAAGTATCTTCTTTTCTTAATATATAATAGATTAGTGTTAATAATGACTAATAGAAAGTACAATTATATTTGAGATGTATCTCCCTTAAATATATTAATTTTTTTTAAATTATAATCTTTAAAATAGATGATAGATAAATCTAGATCAGTTAATGTTTGGGATTACTCAATATATAGACATTATTCAAAAATAAAAAAGAAATGAGATGTCGAAACTACAATATTCGAACAGTTAAATTAACTATATTTTGGGTTACATATAAGCCGTTAACAAATTTCAGGATTCAACCAAACTAATTTTAACATATTTTATATTACAAAACCAACCACACAAGAAAGGGTCTTACTAACTAAAATAGGATGATGGACAAAATTGTTGCTTCTTTAATCTCTAAAAAGAAGAATTCTGAGAAGGATTGAAGGAATTGTGACACTTCTAATTATCAGAGTAGCGCTTCTTACTTGAATTCTTACCTTCCATTATTCCTCGTTATCTTAGTTTCCTTGGCAGAATCTATAACATAGTAATCGGTAACAATCGAAATCTTCTGAATCACCGCAACCAAAAACACAAAAACAAATCAGTAACAAAAATAGATAAAAATGTCAATAAATTTTGCTTCAGCTTTTTTTTTTTTTTCCAATAACACAGTACATTGTTTTTTGAGGAAAAGTGATGCCTAGCCTATATACTCAAAATGAAGATCAGGAAAATGCGGAAGGTGAGACAAGGAAAAAAAATTAAATCCTAATCTATTATAAGCTCCTCCACAACTAACCTAAGCAAAACAAATACAACATCATTATTTAATAAACAACTAGTTTGAGACCCGTGCTTTCGTGGTGTTTTTTTTTTTGTGATAGTTAATTTAATTATTATTATATTGGTATAAATTGTTTATTTATATAATAATCTTGAAATGAAAGAAATTGATAATATAAAAATGAAGTTAAATAATTAATAAATTTGTTTTTTATATGTGTTAAAATATTGAAATGTGAATATTAAGAACATATTAAATAAAGGGATTGTTATTATATTTATTTCTTGTAATTGATGTTGTAATATATAGTAATTGGAATTATTATATTTAGAAATTTAATATGTATAATAAATTTAGATGATAAGAACAAAATAAAATAAATATTAATTTTTCTAAACATAGTTATATAAAATCATAATAAAATTTGAATATTGTTACATGAAATTATTGGATATATTAAACAGTTAAGATAGTTAAGAATATGAAGTTTAATTTGACATAGTAGGGATGTAAAAGGACATTAGTAGGAGACTCAATCGTGTTCTTTTTGTTTTATATTTTGTAATTTTTCTAGACATAGTTATATGAAATCATAATAAAAACTTGAACATCGTTACATGAAATTATTGGATATATTAAACAATCAAGATAGTTAAGAATTTGAAGTTTAATTTTATACAGTAGGGATGTAATGAGAAATTAGTAGGAACCCGATAGTGTTCTTTTTGTTTTATATTTTGTAATTTTTAAAACAATTTTTATTGTTATTATATATAAATCAATTATTTGAATGTTTATTATTATTGATTTAATTATATATAATGATTAATTTTAATATTTAAATATATTATTGATTAAATTAAGTATAACTGGTATGCGCATGTTATTGTTATAATAAAATATAGGTATATTATGTGATATGGTCCCGTATAAATTAAATATAATTTACAATTGATTTTAAAATTTTTAAATAGAAACACATGTAGATATAAACACATGTTATATTAAGATGAGATGCGTATGTACGGGTCCTTATTAAATAAGTAAAATGTAGGCATATGGTGTAATATGGTCCTGTATGTAACGTCCCATTTAATAAATAAACTTACTTAAATGACACGTCACACAATATAATAGTACGAGCAGAGGTACGGAGTAGGGACTCACTCCCCAAAGATAACCAAAGTAAACAAAAGATAATCCTGGGGCGCACCACGATGCCAATGATACAAGGTACGAGATTTAAAGTAACTAGTAGCACATCACAAAACAAAGTAATACATGGGTCATAGCCCTAGCAAAAGACGTAAGAAGAATAGCCAAGTCCAGACAACTACGTAGCCGAACCATCGGCTCCCTGTTGGCCACAGGTGTTCCTCGCATCTGCTGATATAAACAAGTTGATGATCATCGCAAAAGAGAGAGCCACACATCATAACACACAATAAACAACAGAAGGGTAAGCTAGAGCCAAAACAAATTTATCATGCAATGATATGCCTTCATAGTCAAATATACATACATCACCCAAGCATGTTACGACCTTTCAATCAAAAATACTAAGACTCGACTCGACTCATCCGAATACATATAACTTGGTCGAATTCAACGAACGCTTGCGCTTGTGGTGGATACCTCTGCTCACCCCAAGCTGCTCACCCCCGAGCTATGTGTCACAAGTGTTACAATGAATCAATTTCCCTCACACACAAGGTTAGCCCTTAATGGGTTTCGGGCCTCCTACTACTCTCACCACAGGAGTCAGTCCGCTCTAAGTGAGACTATCTGACTCCTTAGAGTGTCAGGATGCAATCCTTACCTTGAATCCTTACTAAGTTATACAGATGGGGCACCACCATGGACACCCACTAACAAGGGCCATGGAATTACGTCCCGACCACTGAAGCGTGACCCTGAACTCCAACCTAGGGATTTTCAAGGAATTACGCACTGACACAGACCAAGCATACCAGACCAACCAATAAAGATTTATTACACGTATACATATACATCACATGCCAGTCCTTGATAATTCACATCTTTCATTTCTTTTCCAGTAGTTCCATAACCATCCATTTCTATCAAAACATAGTTACGGGATTTCAGTTCATGCCAATACCATGCCACTTTAACACCAACCATCTCATTTGGTTTACATGCCAAGTTCATACTATACTCATCATTCACCATCCATAAATCATTCACTCATACATAGTAGTTAATTACATGTTTTTCATCATAACAAATCATACCAAACAAGTGCCAATCATCCAAGAACAATAAACAACCAAGCACCACGCTGCCTCGGCCAGCTCCTCACTCAGGCTGAAGGGTCTCGCTCAGTCAAGCCCTCTTCACCTAGGCGAGGGCTCTAAAAGGGGGAACAGTAGCTCACGCGAGATCTCGCTTAGGCGAGACCCCTCTCCCTTGGGCGAGATGCTCGCTCGCTCAGGACGGACGTGGGTCGCTTGAGCGACCGCTCGCGTGAAACAGCTTGGGCGAGCCTTTGTTAAACTCGCCTAGGCGAGACATGCTCACTTGGACGAGAAAACCAGAGTTCGCCTCTGTTCTCACGTGTACAAACACACAACAGCCCACACATGGTTCAATAATGTTATTCACACAATCAAACTAGCACACCAAGCATATTATAACGGCAAAATAGTAGCATAAACCGAATACACATAACAAAGGGGCAAACCCTAGCTTCCCTTACCTGGAAAAGGGTGAATAGTTGGGTTCTTGGGTTCGAACAGAGAAACGCAATAGCTCCTAGAGCGGTTTAGCGAGCTGGAAACACAAAAATAGAAGGACACGAAGCTATTTAGTACAACCCTAGTTGGAACTCGAAGCAACAGTACTAAACTAGAGAGGTATGGGATGGAATGTAACTTACGCGGAACGAAACTGGCTCAGACCGGTGCGACGAAATTCCAAGACTGAACCCTAGCTGAGTGACGACTACGGCTCTAAGCACCAAGGAAGCAGATTCTTAAAGTGTGGAATAGGTTAATTAGGTCAGACTTGGGGTGGTTTTATCCTTTGGGTCAGCCCTTAGGCCCAATAGCTTAAAGGCAACCCTTAAAACTTTAGGGCAGAAAACTGGGCCTTACACCGTACAAAATATTATACAACCTGAAATTGATGTTAAAACTTTTAAATACACTACAAAAAATGATGTAAGTTACGACAATTTTTTTTTGTTAAATACGGCATTTTGAACAATCATAATTTACGCTAGTGGCGGTTCCAAAAATCGTCTTACATGTTGTCGCCACAAAGTAAATTGTGGCGGTTCGTAATGAACCGCCTTAGCAACCGCCATGTGATGCATTGTATAAAATGGCGTTTTGTAGACATAAATAACGACATTTAAAATTGCCGCAATTTGCTCATTGAAAGCATAGTGTCAATGTAAATTGTGGTGCCTTAAAATGCCATTATTTCACTATATTCTGATATTTTCAACTATCATAATTTGAAAATAATATATTATTTATAATTATTGACATACATTTATGATTTCATAATATAATAAACCTGTTCAATAATAAATACAAAAATATAAACTTATAGAAGTACACAAAAAATTAGTCAAAATTAATTTTATAGATGATTTTAGATAACAAAGTATTTTCATCATTTGATCACAATTACTTATCCATGTCAATATCCAAAAAAAGAAAAGACAATACATATGTCAATATCCAAAATAAAGACAATACACATATCAAGACATTATCAACATCAAAATATCAATTTGTCTTGCTTGCTCCACTTGATCCTATGTTGTCATTTGCAGATGGCACACCGCTTCCAATATTTGGTACTTGCTGTAAATAAAACATATAAGTAATGTTTTATTGAAATAAATTAAGAAAGAATAAAACAACTTTAAGTCATTTACTTAAGTAAATTATACCTCATTAACTAAGGGACGTGGCAAACTTGCAGCAATAAAGGCTAGGTATTCTGGAACATCTTCTTTAGAAGCAATGTAGGCAAGTAACGCTTGCATTTGGATTTTCATAGTTGCAAGCTCATTTTCTATCCTCACAAACTTGTCATTTGTATTTGGAGAAGTTCCACTAGATGAAGCAAAATTCATACCACTTAATCCTGTAGTAGACTTTTTAAAAGCAAGGGTAGGACAAGGTCCATGTGAGTGTTCTCTAACTCGACCTGCATGCTCTCTTCCAAATATAATACCAATTCGTTCATATGGAGATATATCTGATGCAGTTTCTGAATTTTGCATCATCAAATCATCAATTTTTTCCTACAAAAAATGGAATTGTAGTTCAGGCTAGATTTAACATTAAGGTAAGTTTATTGGTATGTTGCAGATTAGTACTTAGTACTAGAGACTTTTTACAAACAGAAATTTAACAATACAATGATATATAATATAACAACTTACAAATAGAAACTTCGCATGACATGATCAAATTACTTGGCTTAAAGTAGGATATATTTTATCTTCCTATAAGGCTACAATTGCATTACATGTTTAGTTTATCTATGCATCAGTTTGACCTCATGGACTCCATTAAACTATTTGTTATGTAATTATTTCTCTATTTTAATAATACTCTGGTTGATATGTCCTGAATCATGATATTTTCTACTAAATTGATATTGAAAATGAAGATCTAAGTAAAATTTTAGAATACCAAGTCATATCAAATAAATGAATCAAATAGTGAATATATTAATTAAAATTTAAAAAACACATGGGGTGGAATTTTTCTCCATATTTGATGTGTAAATTGCAATCTTTTAGGATAGGGAACACAACTTAACCGAGCCAATATTATGGCTATCAAATGTAAATCAATCTAATTTAGTCATGTAATGCTTTCTTTGATATTTTGGTTTACTGTGCTATTCAATAAAAGGCTTTGTTCCATGAGAGATACTTTAAAAGATTATCTTTTGGAAATGTTTAATGCATATTTCAATACAAATGTTACGACTCATAATCCAAACAGTGGCAACAGTGTGTACGAGAGAGTTTGTTTGCCCCTTATTTCAGCACTAACCATAATGGCTTTCATCGCCTCATTTGGTGTGTGACAATTTTCAATTTTTCTCCATATATTACTGACCATGGTTACAACAAATAACTCAGTAGCTTACTAAGCAAAGCTAATAAATAATATCTTCCCTATAGTATTCATACCCATTGTGCTCAAATTTTATTATAATAAATAATAAAATTAATTAGTTTGTACCATTGTGGAAGGCTTGAGACGATAATCAACAAAAATAGCCCATTGATCCATGTTATGACCTTCTGGCACATTCTTGATGAGGTCATTTTTACTAACAAGTGGATTATAAAATTCATTCCAAAGCTTGCATCTATACTCCCTCCATAGTTTTCCAATTCTACACATGACATCTCTTTTTGCCAATTCTTCATTTACCTTGAAACAAAATTGAGCCTTGAAATAATACAAAAGTTAGTCCACACTTTTCTATAAATAAATTAATACTAGAGATGTCAACATGTAGGTCAAATTACCTTTAATGTACTCTCCCACAATTTATCTTTGTAAGTATTTGGCATAGTTTTCCATCTTTCAAAACTTATAGGAAAGAAAATGTGATTTTGAGCTAGTTGGCCACAAACTCCAACAAGTAAGGCAGATGCTTCTCCAATCGGTTGATATTTACCGTCATAGTTCACCAACACACGTAATGCATTAGGCAAGTTATGAATATCTTTAACCTTGAGCTTGAGCTTTTGTGTACCTCCATCCTTGTCTAAAAAAAAATTAAATCCATGAATTAGAAATGAAAAGGAAACTATAATATTAAAAGTACATATTCTTTACCTATAGCATCAACAACCCAATAGTTGTTTGACTGTCTTCCTCTTTTTGGTTCCACTCTTTCCTCTTCAGATCCATTAGTGGGTTGAGCAGATTGAGAATTTGGTTCTACATGTTGAGATGTTGATTGTGCAGATTCAGATGTTGGTTGTGTAGATTTTGAAGTTGCATGTGCAGATTCAGAAGTTTGTTGTATTGGTTCAGAAGTTGGATGAGTAGGTTCAGTTGGTTGAGTATATTGAGTTCTTAGTTGTATAGGTGGCTTTCTTAGTTGTCTAGGTTGCTGTCTTGGTTGTCTAGGTTGCTTTCTTGGCTGTCCAAATTGAGTTAGTGGCAGTGAAGCTTGAGAAGTTGGTTGTGCATGTTGCTTTCTTGGTTGTGCAGTTTCAGAATTTGGCTGTGTAGGTTGAGAAGTTACTTGTGCAGGTTGCTATCTTGGTTGTGCAGGTTGTTGTCTTGGCTGTACAGGTTCATGTATTGGTTGCTCATGGGTAGCTTGTAACACATAATGTTGTGAACTAGATGTAATATATTGATCTTTGGAGTTTCCAAGAATTGACTTAAGCAAATTCTTAATCCTTTTTGGTATAGGCATATCTCTGCAAATAAAAATGAAACAAGCTTCATGTTATGAAAACTCCAAGTAAAAACATCAAACCAATGCTTTTAGAAAAAAATGGTTAAATATGAGATCAAATGCCATTTAAAATTATATTTCACTATTCTACCTTGTAGAAACAAGTCAAAAATGATGCTGAAGTATTCAAACTATTTCCATTATATATTACTCTGACATTGAATCATTTTCATCAAGTTCATTATTATTGTTGTCCCCATTTAACAATTCATCATCTTCATCATCCCTAAATAGTGCCAATTGTTCAGAATTAGTGAAAAAATGATTTAAGTCTTGTTGCGGACACGCTTCAACTTCACACACATCGTTATCTCTTTCTCCCATATCATAAACGTCTCTTGGTTTCAAATGGACAAAAATTGTCCAATCCTTATTCACCTCATCGTTGACATAGTACACCATTTCAGCTTGTGAAGCTTCAATGTAGGGATCATTCTCCTCACGGTCTCCAATGTGAATTAATCGTGAAAAATTAATACAATTGAAACCCCATGGATCCTTTTTAAACCCCCTATCTTTTGTGGTGTCAGCCCACTTGCATTTGAATAAAGTCACTTTAAAATTACCATAGTAATTTAACTCAATTATATCTTCTAATTTTTCATAATAGGCCAAATCCGCTTGCCTAATGTTATCGTCTGCACTACTTGCAACACATGATGTCGAAGAAGTTAAGAAAACTCCACTATTTTGGGTTTTCTTCCCTTTTTCTCGGCTTTAAGTTCTAAATTTGAATCCATTTACATTGAAGGCAGTAAATCTTCTAGCATGTGGTGTTGGACCTTGAGCTAGATATTTGAGATCATTTGACACTGAACTTGAAATTATCTGGGTTTTCAAAGCATTAATTTAAAATTTTCAAAATCATATTTTTCATAACCTTTGAGGAAACCAATTTATGAAATCCTTATTAACAATCTTTTCTATGTCTGTATTTGAAATTCTTCGCCCTCTAGACCGCCTTCGTAAATGATCTTTAAATTTCCTAACATAGCATGTCAACATGTTAATAATAATACCATATAAAAAAACACATTGTCCCAATAATTAGAGGTATGGTTTATGTTAATACTCACTCAATATAAGGCTTAACTTCAGGGTAATTAAATAACACATATCGATGTGCCTGAGTTTTTTCAATGGTTGATAGCTCAAAAGTTGAAAAGGCACTTACTACTCAACCAATTGGTGGAAATAGGGTACTTAATTGGGGAAAATTTGTATTACAATAATCGTCCACACATGAAGGTATATTAATTCTTGTCTCCATCCCTTCCATATAGTGAGAGCAAAAAGTTAAAACCTCTTCAGCTAGATATCCTTCAGCAATAGAACCTTCGGGTTGTGCCTTGTTTTGAACATAGGATTTTAAGTGTCCCAAATACCTATAAAATGTTATCACAATTAGGATAAACAAGCTTTACACTTTAAAAAAATAGAAAGGTGTGCCAGCCACAAGTACCTTTCAATGGGATACATCCAACGATAATGGACCGAACCTCCAAGTTTTGCCTTACCAGCTAGGTGACAAGTTAAATGAACCATGATTGTAAAAAAAGTAGGAGGGAATAACATTTCCAAGTGGCAAAGAGTTTGAATCATGCGAGACTCAAGCTTATCAAGATCTAATTGACTTAAAGATTTACCATATAATTGTCGAAAAAGGAACATAGCTCTACTATCACTACACTCACATTGTTTGGTAAAACATTACGTATCGCAATAGGTAGTAATTGTTCCATAAGAATATGAAAATCATGACTCTTTAGGCCAAAGATCTTTCCATTTTTCATGTCAATACACCTGGAAATGTTACTTGAGTATCCATCTGGCATTTTAACATTTTTCAATGTTTGCAAAAATGTTTTTTTCTTTTCTTTTGACAATGAAAACAAAGCTGGCCTAAATCTTCCTTTATCATCTGCCCAAAGTTCCTTCCTTATACCCATTTCTTTAAGAACGTTTCGGGCTTTAATATTATCTTTTGATTTCTTAGGATCATTAAGTAAAGTGTACAAAACATTGTCACATATATTCTTCTCAATATGCATGACATCTAGACAATGGCGTAACAAATTGGTCTCCCAATAAGGAAGGTCAAAAAATATACTTCTCTTTCTCCATTGATCTGGTCCAACAACATCAACATTGTTTCCTCGAGCCCTCTTACTTGCATTTGTAGTTTCTAATGGTTTCCCAAATGTAACATTCACACCCTCAACTTGTTTAAATATGTCTGACCCTGACAAAGAACTTGGTGCATCCCTTAATTCAGTACTTCCATTGAAAAGAGTTTGACTCAACCTAAATCTATGGTCTTTTGGTAAAAATCGACGGTGTCCCATAAAACTAAATTTGCCTCTGTACAACCAACATGAGTCTGTATCAAAGTTACAAGTATTGCAAGCAAGAACAATGTGTGTTCCATCTAGATAAATTTCCTAGTTCAGGGAAGTCACTAGTTGTCCACATCAAAGTCGCTCGTAGTGTAAACATTTCTTTTTCCAGATAGTCAAATGTTTGCACTCCATCATACCATAGATTAGTGGTTCTAAGTAGACATTAATGTCATTCCCTACCATTTGTTTACCTGGAATTATCATAGAGAGGATAAAGGAGGTTTGCTTCATACACTCCCAAGGAGGGCGATTGTATGGTATGAGGACCATTGGCCATATACTGTGACTTGTACTCATGTTCCCAAAAAGATTGAAACCATCAGTAGCTAATCCTAATCGTACATTCCGAGGATCATTTACAAATTCTGGATGCAATAGATCAAATGTTTTCCAAGCCTCAAAATCTCTAGGATGCCTCATTAATTCGTCTTGGTTATTTTCGGGTGCATGCCATGTCATTGAATCAGCTGTCTTAGAACACATAAACAATCTTTGCAATCTCGAATTTAATGGAAAGTAACGCAAGATCTTTGCATACTGCTTCTCATATCTTTCCATTTAGACGTCTTGCACCTTTTACATTCTTTTTAGCCTTCATTCTCTTCACCCCCAATATAGCATGCAATCTTTTGAGCAAGTTGGTATTTTGACATAATTAAGACCAAGTTTGGTAATAACATTCTTAGCCTCATACAAGGAGTTAGGAAACTTAGCATGTTCAAATGCATCCTTTAGCAAGTCTAGAATCATGAATGATAGTTTCGAATACTTTGTATAACTTTCATATAATGGTTGGTTATTGTCCTTCAAAAGAGCATCAAAGTTTGTATTTCCTTCATCACGCACCATATTATTTTGCACATCATCATCTTCAATAGCCTCGTCAAAATCATTAACATCATGCCCCACAAACCTAAAGGCATCATTCAACATATCTTCCATTGGATTTCGAGATTCTAAAATATCTTCAACCACATCTGCACTTGTAGCAGCCAAAGGTTCGCTTACACTTGATCCTTCACCATGAAAATACCATTTTTTGTAGTTTTCAGGAAAAGCTCTACATGTTAAGTGTTCTTCAACAACATCCCTAGTTTGCCATTTTCTAAAACCACACTTTGAACATGAACACTTGATGACAAGACCATTACCATGTTCAAAAGCAAAATCCAAAAAGACGTTCAATCCTTTTGAATATTCAATGGTGTTTCGTGGTTTAGAAATCCACGATTTATCTATTGGCATGACTACACAAAAAAATACAAAAACAAAATTTAATTATATAACAAATACTGGTTGAAGGCCAATAATAGAGAGAGAGAGAGAGAGAGAAATTTTGAGTGTGCTGACTATCTAATTATATTACCAATTATTTTGAAAAAAATATTTTAATCCAAAATACGAAGAACATAAGAATATTTAACTAATAGAGTAAGATAGAGAGTGAGAAATCACCTAGATAACTATCTTTGATCCAATAAATGGTTTAATGTTATGAGATTAAGCTTATAAAAGAGAAGTAAATTATACATATTAATAATAACTAATAAATTATTGCAATAATAAAAAACAAAAGTTAAATGAAAAAATAAGGATGCACTAAGTTTTTTTATGTTTATTCAACTTCATTTTTCTCCTTTTGGCAGTTAGATGATATTATTAGATTAAATTAATTTGTAGTTAGCTTTCGGAAGAATTTGTGAAATAATCTTGTGTCTGTCAATTAGTATCAATCACTTTCGAAAGCAAAAAATAATGAGTCCCCTCCCCTTTGCCATTCCATGTCAAACAATTCATAAGAATTTAATCCAAACCATCTTTATCATATTGATGTAAACTACACACGTTATAAATTCACATTGTAATAAAGAAATGGACCCACTATTGAAAAATTTAATTCTACCCGGTTGTAAATGTTCCCAAGGTAATAAAAAAGAAAAACTAATTTATTTTCTTTACACCATTTTCTAACAGTAAAGAAAAACTAATTTATTTTCTTTACACCATTTTCTTTTTTTAGTCAATTATAACATTTGATTCTTAATTATTTAAGGTAAAAGAACTTATAATATTTAATGAGACTCCTCAACTTGCAATGAAATAATTTCTAGGTAATAAATGAAAAAAGTTATTATAAATATAACTAACTGTTAAAAGTGAAGACAAACCTCTCCCCGATAGCAATTCCAGCAAAAACTCCTCCATATGAACGATTTATACTCCTACGGTTTCTAGGTAGCCTTGACCTCTTATATTCTGCAAGCCTCAAATGTGGAATCTACAATTATCAGGCAAAATTTAGAATTCAGAACTAAAAGGTTAAATTTAATCAAAAACACAAGAAACATAACATTCTTCTATAATACAAAAAAACACCTAATAATCCAATGCTTATAGATATACTTAAATAGAATAATCATGATATTGTTTGTTTCAACTTTTTTTCATCGAAATGGTGATATTGTGTATGTGGTATCTGAGCCAATTATTTAGTATCTACTGGTCCCAAATCTGTGAGAGAAACAGATGCTATATATTATATACTGATATAACATATTTCTTTGCCATTTTCACTTTTGCAGAGTTCAAGTAGCGATCCCCTGAGGATTCAATAGCCACTATAAATACCATTTCACACTGGATCTCTCTCATGTTTTTGCTTTCCATGTTCTCTGATTCTTCCTAGTAATAAAATAGATTAACTCTATCAATTTCACATAAACTACACTTTAATTTTAATTTGTAACTTGTTTTTGATTTTAATCCAAGGCCTAAATGATAGGCAATCATGGACACACAAAGGGAGTTAATTAACATGGCCCTACCTCTCAAGATTTTTTTTTTCTTCTAAAAGTCATGTACAAAATATTATATATTGTTGTTATTAATATTAATTTTTATTATTTTAACTTGACTTTGAGCTCTTAGATCTATTATTTTGACCTCTATATGCACGTACTTACATTTTAATATATATGATATGTTTTTGTTTGTTTATTCTTGACTTTTCTTATTTATGGTACCGTCCTTGTAGATAAGGTATCTACTTTCATGTCATTTATCATACATTTCAAGTAAAATTTAAATGTTCAAATTATTTACATAATATTCTACTACCTTTGTCTCTTTACAAATGGTCCACCATTATTGGTAAAATACCAAAACTTGTAAACTGCTAAAAATTTCTTAACATGTGATGTCATCAATTTAGTTAGTTTTACACTACATATAGCTACACCTGATACACTAAAAGATTTTACCTAATGCTTAAGAAATAAAACAATGGTTCTAATCCAGAACAATAATGAGACCAAAACTAACATCTAACCTGAAATCTAAATGAGCAAATTAACCTAGCACTAGAACAACGAGAAATTAGTAAAGTGAACAACGAGAAATTCAAAACTCAGAACCCTAAATCACCATTTATTTTGCTAAACTTACCAAAACCTAAAACCAACAACTTCCCTCGTAGAACAGTGTTGACGACGAGCTTCGCAAACGAACAGAACGAACGAACTTCAGAAATTGAAGAATGAAAGGGGTTATGGTGTCGCGACCACGAACGAAACAATGAACTCCATAAACGAACTATATTCTGCAAAACTATTGAGACTTTGGCAAGTGTACCAAGTCGCGCAAGTAGTAACCGGTAAGACCGAGATATCGTTTCCCAAGAGACTCGTGTATACTAAATATTTGCGTAATTAGTGACTAATTTAAACTAAAGAATGAATCCATATTTTGAGTTTCATGTATGAAATTAAATTTTGCATAAATGATTAAAATTGAACTTTGGAAGTTAGAGGCACTTAGTGAATGGAAAAGATTAGAAATTATATGAATTGGTATTGTCGGGGTTAGAATTCACCAACTATGCTCTCATGCAACTACAATCTGATATCCTCTTCATTAATATGCTAATGCCAACCCACAATTTTACTCAAACCCTAATTCCTTAATGGATTGAGCCTAAATTTCCTTATTAAGAGTCAATTCCTTAAACTCTTAATAAGCAAAATTTGCTTTATGCACTAGGGTTTAATACAACCAATGGGTCAAGCCCCATTCCTAGGTACAAGCTCCATTGAGTTTTCTTGTTCCAAATCAAGGTTTCAAAAGATATTTTCACACCCAATGAACCAAAAATCATGTAATGGATGGCTAAATCAATGCAAGCATTAAGTGAAGAAACAAGAAGAATAGTATTCAATGAAAAAGGCATTTATAAATTCAAAGCATTGCAATTACATAAGAGTGCAATGGCTACATCTAACCCCAACAAAAATGGGTTTAGCTCTCCATTGTCATGGAGAGCTCAAGCTTAAAAATGGAAGAAATGGAAGAGAAAGAGATACAAGGAGAAGAAGGAGCCATTCCCACAAGCCCTAGCACACCTCCAAGCTCTCCAAAATGAGTTTGCTCGCGCCTCCCACTGCCAAAGATAGTTTCCCCTCAAGAATCCAGAAGAAATAGGTTAAATTTTGCCACATCAGCACAGGTGCCGCTCAGCGTCATCCCCGCACTACTCAGCGTCCCAAAAATGCGAGCCAATCAGCGCTGGATTTTGGCGCTCAACGCCAAAAAATGCGAGAAGAATGGCGCTCAGCCTTGTGTTCTGGCGCTCAGCCTTGTGTTCTAGCGCTCAGCCTTGAATTCTGCTATATTCATATCTTCAATTTTTGCTTTTTTCTTCTTTTTTCTCTGGTTGACAACTTCTTTGACTTGAGATAAAAGCTTCCTATTATTAAATTGGACACAAAAATAGACATTAGTGGTATAATTAGATCTATGTAACCCATATTGTATTTATTCACAAAAGCAAAGTAAAAGTGAGGATTAAGTAGGTAAAAAGCTCAAGAGGAGTTGATTTTCTTAGCAAAAGATAGCCTAGATAATGGTAAAAATCTACATTATCAAAAACGAACCAAACAGTGAGCTCCAGAAATTGAAGAGCGAAAGGCGACGACGACCTTTCAAATTTACGTGGGAAATGGTTTCGAAGGCTTCAGATCTATGTGCAGTGTGCTCAAAGGCTTCAATACAATCAATGTGCAAATTGATTTTCTCGAAGGCTTCAATATAGTCAATATTCACTAATCTAATTAATTCGAACAGGAAAATGTTTATGATGGGATTTATTAAAATATGGCAGTGAAAATTGACATATTTTACATATAAAATATGGCAGTTTTCCATTATTAATAAATGGCGGTTAAAACCGTCGTATATCACACGTAAAATATGGTAGTTCAAAAAATGTCATATTATGTTGTAAAAAATGGTTGTTTTAAATAACCGCCATATTTAAACTGCCATAATTTTCAAGATTTTTTGTAGTCATAGAAATAGATGTAGATATAAACACATATTAAAATAAAATGCGTATCCACGAATCATTGTTAAAGTAAAATGTAAACATATTGTGTAATATGGTCCGGTATAAATTAAATACAACATGACATTGATGTTAAAATTTTTAAAAAAAAACAAATATACATATAAATACTTGAATGTTATATTAGAATAAAATATGTATGCATGGATCGTTGCTAAAGTAAAATGTAGTCATATTATATAATAGGGTCCCGTACAAAATAAATATAATATAAAATTGATGTTAACATTTTTAAATAGAAATGCATGTAATACTTTGACGAAACAATTGCTCTCCTGTTGAATACTTTCCAATTGAAGCATTAGAAGCATTTATGTACATAAAAATTTCTATAGATTTTGCTCTTGACAAAAAAAGTTGTTGTTCATTTTCTTTTCATAAAAAATAAATCATTCTGCTCAAATTCACCATTTTATGCCAAATCAATGCTAGTTGAATTCAAATTTACTGTCTTAACCATGTTCTATTCAAAACTTCTATTTAATCAAGAGTCATGTATTATTTGTATAACAAAAACTTTCTCTGTTTACTTTTAAATATTGCATTTCTTAAAAAAGTTTATTTTTTATAAACTATCACGTTCAAAATTCAACAAAGTTCAACACAACGTAATTAATATTTTCTTTTTCATTTATACCCTTATATTTCACCTAATATTTAATTAGTTTATACATTGTTATTGGTAAAGAAAAATAATTAAAAATGAATTGGTTAAAAATATTGGATTCTTGCTTAGTGAAATAATTATTTATCATCTAATCAAACCAAACATTAACTTATCTCTTCATTATCTGATAATTTGGCTTTTGGTCGCT
>Ga0214544_1005747_pt1 | contig 23681 bp, 17 predicted proteins | sample CNSS3metaG_FD_160074 | JGI IMG/M metagenome (GOLD analysis project Ga0214544, IMG submission 160074) | Root nodule microbial communities from cowpea collected in UCLA plant growth center, Los Angeles, California, USA - CNSS3 | ecosystem: Host-associated > Plants > Roots > Nodule | place: USA...
AGTTTTACTACTTTCTCTCTCTGATTCGTTCTTTGTGTTTTGTATAGGTTGTTGATCTTCTCAAGTTGTCGTTTATATCAAAGAACCCTTTGACAGATTTTGTCTTCAAGAAGGAACCACGTGTTGACGATTTTAACCCAATAAATCAATCCTGGCTTGAGAGAGGAGATGAATCATCTGATGAAAGTAAAGGTAGAAAGATAGTTGTGAGGGCATTGGTAAGAAAATCAAATGCAAAGATTGTGCTTGTTGATGGTGAGGAAGATTTTGCAGATTTTCTTTTTAGTTTTCTGACTTTACCTTTGGGTAGAGTGTTGCATATGTTGGAAGGAAGTTCTTCTTTGAGCTGCATAGATAAATTATCCAAGAGCATTTCTGAACTAAGTCCTGATAGATATTTAAGGTCACATAGAGTGAAAGTGGAACTAGCTACTCCTAAATGTGCCTCTCTATTCAGCGTCAGTGATCAGATATTACCAATTGGCGAGGTATCCTTGCCTGTTTATTATTGCAATACTTTCTTTGATGGCAGAGAGTATCGTTTTTCTCTTAGTACTTCAGCCAGGCCTCGTTCTTATGGGTATGACGAGAATGCTCGATTGGAGATCATGAATCCAAAGTCCTGTATTGGAGATTCACGCAGTGGTAAAGGATTTGTGAAAGGACCATCAACGTTTATGGTGACAGATGACTTAGTTGTGACTCCAATGTCATCCATTTCTACTATTTCTTATTTAAATAGGTCAAAAATTCCTCTCTCTGACTTGGAGGAAAGGGTGATTAGCGTTGGTGTGAAGGAGGTAAGACACGTTCTCTCGTACTGAATGAAATAACAATAGTATATTCATGTCTGTTGATTTCATGGTGCAGGGATTGGCCATACTAAAAGCTTCCTTGACCTCGACATCTGCTTTGACACAAGGTCTCCAACAATTCACTAAAATAAAATCATTAAGGTGGAGATTTGACAAATTATTTCCATCTTGTAGGTGCTACAAAATATGTAGTTACCAGTTATGATGTTATTTTGAAGCCTATATTACATTGGTGGCACTCTGTGGTGCAGCCAAAAGTTCTCTTTGTTGTGTAAACGAACATTACCACGAATTTACCGCTCACCTTTGGCTTCATTTTCCTTGATACAACTTGCGATGTACATTTTCTGATGGAATATCCAACATCATAAAATCACTTTACATTTATCATTTTTCCTTGTGGCAGCAAGGTATATTTGTCTGAGTAACAAAAGTTTCATTGAGTTTTAAACTATAATGGAGATAAGATACATCATACATCTATCGGATACAATTGGCAATACGCATTTGATACGTTTTAATGTTATTGTGTCAATCCAATATAACATAAAATGTATTAAACATTTTCAACATAAAAATTTATAATTTATTGTAATCATGAAGGTATTATTAATTTATATATTAAATATTTCATTAATAATTATTGATAAAATATCCTAAAATATAAGATACGGACATGTGCCAAATATAAATACGTAACACAAATTAAAGTGTCAGTCTTAGATTATAGATTATTTGTTATATCACAGAATTTGAAAGTTAACATTTTATCATCTTATATCATAAGACAAATATAACCCTTATTTACTTCCACATATTTTATGAAAAATTTAAAATAGTAATTTAATATAGAATTAATTACTCAAATGATACACACTTTGGTAAAGGTGTGTCAATCTAGTATTTGTTCTTAAAAACGTGTCAATTGTATCTCAACTTTTTAAAAAGTGTTTCAATTAGGTCATTTTCAAATAGAAGAATACTAACGTTGTTAATGACGTGTCACATGTCAATTTGTGTTTTTTTTTGCAAAAAAAATATCATGTGTCAGGTCCATGGTGTGACACGTGACATTGTCAGTGACACATGACAATACAATGTCATGTGTTAGTGTCACTATCAAATGTCATTGGGTTGATTTCAAGTTAGTTCTCATATATGTAGTCTTGATTCAACTTAGTCCCTAGCTATGTATCTCTAATTTAATTTTGTCCTAACTTTTTTTAATAATTAAAATATTTTTTAATCCATTTTTTTATAAAGATTAAAACTAATTAAGTATAAATATTTTTAAAAAATTAAGTATTGATATTTATATTATTTCTCTTCAATATCGTACCAAATTTATTATTTGTACAAATGTTACACTAATATTTTTTATTGAAAATGAATTTTTAACCTATTACATTATTGTATATTATTAACTCATGTTTTGTTAATTATTACTTTTCTTTTTCAAAATAGAACAATATTGTCTCTCACTAATTTTAAACCAAATTTTTTATTTGTATGAATGTTGTACTAATTGATTTTATTAAAAATGACTTAATAAAATGAATTTTACCACTAAATTTTAATATAAATATCAGTATTTAATTTTTGTAAAAATATTTATACTTAATTATTTTTAATCCTATAAAAAATGGATTAAAAAAATTTTAATTAGTAAAAAAATTGGGTAAAAAGTGAACCAAAGACACATAAGTAGATACTAAATTGAATCATTGAGACATATATGAAAACTAAATTGAAATCAAAACAATGACATTTGATGGTGACATTAATACTGTCACGTGTCACTGATCATGTCACATGTCACACTAGAACCTAACACGTTGCATTATTTATTTATTTTTTTGTAAAAATAAATTAGAAAAACCATATATTGACATGTGGTATGTCGTTAATAGCATTGTAGATTTTGCCTGGAAGAGACCTAATTGAAATACTTATTCAAAAATTGTGATATAATTGACACTTTTATAAAAGTGGATACGAGATTAACACACCTTTATTGAGATATATATTGTATCACACCTAACCAAACTCAATCAAATAAGTAAACAATGCATCAAGGCAGTCAAGTATTCAACCTAGGCCGAGTCAGTCTAACTTGTACCGGACCTGGTCAATTTAACCATATAAATAAATAACCCTCACAAACATGCCAAAGACAACCCAAGTACACAACCTGGGCCGCCATGGTCTTGAACTTAACTAAATAAAGGCTAAAGTAACAACAAAGTGGCCAACACAGATAGTATGCGGCCAAGGACGACATCTGACAAGTCAAGAAGTAAACGAATCAGACCGCTCTTGAAGACTTGGTAAAATGGAAGCCCCCGCGTTCAATAGGCCTTAAGGGCCTGGATTAGGATCCAAGCCCACTCATGCCCCAGGCTAGGGCCCAAGCCAAGGCCCGACCCATTGGATAACCAGACATCATTAATGCTATATAAATACGCATGGACCCCAGTAATTAAAGGTACGCATTCATTAATCATTGATTTGACTTTCTGAGAGCTTTGACTTACTTGAGCTTCGGAGACTCTTCTGCAGGTAACCCCTCCTGGGTTCAAGCTGACATGTATCAACTGGGGAGAGACTAACTGAGGAGATAGCGGACTACATGGTAAGGTGACACTTGTGCCTAACTCATCTTATTTGTTCTCTGCAGGAACAATTGGCGCCCACCGTGGGGCACGAGACGAACACCTTTAGTACCCGTTTTTCTCTGAAGAATGTTTCCACCCGTAGCAAAGCTGGAGTGAACAAGCAAGCGGATGCTGGTCCCTCTGGACCTCTTGGCATCACCCCTGATCTGGCCGCCATCCTAGATAGTCAAGCAAAGATGCAACAAGAACTCGCGAATTTGAAGAAACGCAGCGCTGACGAAATGGAGGCACTGAGGCAAGAGAACTCTCGCCTAAGGCGAAGGATCGAAGTTGATCCCAATCTGAAGGGAAAAGCCAAAGAAACCTCTGAAGCTGCGAAGTCTCCGGCCTTCCAACCCACAGAGGAAGAAAGCGAGTACAACCCCACCCCTCACACCTTCACCACCACTCAACAAACACCCATTCCCGCCACCCATCCCCCTCACTTCCCGTTTCCTACCCAAACTAGCCGAACAAACCCAACCCATAATCCAACTCCTAAAGAAATCCACCTGGTTCACGTGGACTGATGATTGTGAACAAATATTCCAAAAACTAAAAACAACCCTAACCTCCCCACCTATCCTTCACAAGCCGGACACCCATCAACCCCTGCTTGTATACATCACAGCCACCGATTATACCGTCACTGCCGCGCTTGTCCAAGAAATAGAAGGCACACAACATCCTGTGTATTTTGTGAGCAGAACGTTGCAAGATCCTGAAACCAAATATCAAATGGTAGAAAAGCTGGCCCTATCTTTGGTCCATGCGGCACGCCGCCTACGCCTATATTTCCAAAACCACACCATAACCGTTAAGACCGACTACTCAATCCAAAAAATATTACAAAAACCAGATCTAGCCGGACGCATGTCATCATGGGCCGTGGAACTGTCAGAATTCAACATCCGTTATGAACCCCACGGCCCCATCAAAGCCCAGTGTCTCTTAGACTTCGTCAACGACCTACAACAAACACCCATGAGGACCAGTGGACGCTTCATGTAGATGGTTCCTCAAATCCAAGGGGTGTCGGCGCCGGCATCGTCTTAGAAGGCCCCAACGACATCCACATTGAAAAATCCCTTCACTTTGCTTTCAAAACGTCAAATAACCAAGCCGAATACGAAACTATCCTCGCCGACCTTTCCCTAGCCCGCGAGGTAGGCGTCAAGAGATGAACGTGCAAAACCGACTCCAAACTTACTGTAGGTCATCTAAATGACGAGTTTCAGATCAAAGACCCCATCCTTCTACAGTATTACCATCTGGTCCGTGCAGTCATTCAATCCGCCTTCGAACAAGTCCGCGTCGAACACATCCCAAGAACCGACAACGTCAGGGCCGATATCCTTTCCAAATTGGCCAGCACCAAGCTAAAAAACCGTCACCGATCCTTATTACAATAAACACTTTCCACACCTTCCATCACACACACTTGTCAAAACTTAACCCACACCCCAACTAACAACGTCACCCCCTCCCAAAGCCAAAACTGGACCACCCCCTACATCCAATACCTCAAAACCGGCAACCCCCCTAGACGCGAACAAAACTTGGCTTGCTAAGGCTGCCAGGTACACCATGATAGGCGATGACCTCTACAAACGCGGATATGGCCAACCCCTCTTTAAATGTGCCACGGCAGAGCAAGCCCAATATATTATCAAAGAGCTACACGAAGGTATTTGTGGTTATCATTCCAGCGCACGCACCATGGCTACTAGAGTTCTTAGAGCCAGATATTTCTGGCCAACCATAGAAACATGGCAACCTTATTCACCAGAAACAAGAACAACTACACCACATACTATCCCCATGGCCATTCGCTAAGTGGGGAATGAACATTCCTAGCCCCTTTTCACCCGGCAAAGGGCAGGTAAAATTTCTAATTGTAGTCGTCGATTATTTCACTAAATGGATAGAAGCCAAGCCGCTAACTACCATCACGGCCCAGCAAGTTCAACAATTTGTGTGGAAGGACATTATATGCAGATATGGTGTGCCACATACCATCATCACAGACAATGGCCGACAATTTATTGACAAGGAGTTAGCCAAATTCTACATTGACCTAGGCATCAAGCACATCACAAGCTCTATAGAACACCCATAAACCAATGGACAAGCAGAGGTGGCGAATAAAGTTATCCTCGTAGAGCTGCGCAAGAGATTGGATACCGCCAAGGGCCGATGGCCCAAAGAGTTAATAGAAGTACTATGGGCCTACAGATGCACCCCTCAATCATCAACAAACGAATCCCCATTCAGTTTAGTCTACAGCGCAGACGTCATGATACTAGTAGAAATTGGCGAGCCATCCCTGCACCGAGAACTGTACGACCCGAACCACAATCACCAAAACATGGCCTTGCATCTCGACCTTCTACCCGAACTCAGAGAAAAAGCCCAGATACGCAACTTAGCTGCCAAACAACGAGCTGCCAGGAAATATAATGCAAATCTATGTCCACGATTGTTCGTCATCGGGGACCTAGTATGGAGAATGGCCAGCAGTGCTAGAAAGAAGAATGACAAGTTCTCCGCCAATTGGGACGGCCCGTACCGCATACGCGAAGATGCAGGAGGAGGATCTTATCGTCTAGAACACTTATCTGGGGAAGAGATCCCCAACACCTGGAATGTATCCCACCTCAAGTTCTACTTCAGTTGAATGTACATTGTAATCGAACCGATACTTGTAACCCCGGGTGTACTCTTTTTCCTCACCTGGTCTTTTTTCCCTAAGGAGGGTTTTGGCCAGGGAGGTTTTAACGAGGCACCCCTATTCAATAAATAAAAAGAAGGGTTCCCAACCATACGACTTTCTCATGTGTTTTCTTTCACATTCGTTTAAGTTCTCCACCCTTACCCCAAGTAAGCGGCCTGGGTCGAACACCCCTATATTATGATTAATTCGTTTAAGTTCCTCACCCTTACCCCAAGTAAGCGACCTGGGTCGAACACCCCTATATTATGATTAATTCGTTTAAGTTCCCCACCCTTACCCCAAGTAAGCGACCTGGGTCGAACACCCCTATATTATGATTAATTCGTTTAAGTTCCCCACCCTTACCTCAAGTTAGCGGCCTGGGTCGAACACCCCTATATTATGATTAATTCGTTTAAGTTCCCCACCCTTACCCCAAGTAAGCGACTTGGGTCAAACACCCCTATATTATGATTAATTCGTTTAAGTTCCCCACCCTTACCCCAAGTAAACGACCTGGGTTGAACACCCTTAACATATAACTTATCGCGACACATATACACCACATATCATCACAACTCGACATACACAATAACACACAGAACGTTAATCGCATTAAACATAAACGCAAAGTATACCAACGTAACACAATGTACCGGTTATTACAGACATAGGCTCAAATATGTTCAGAACAATAAAAGTTAAGGTCCTATTCCGCCGCGTCAGCCCCCACTTCTCCAGATCAACCGCCTCGTTAACCTCTTCAGCCGCTTTCTCCTCCACCATCACATTCGCTTCCTCACCAGCACTACCGTCATCCTCATTCACAAGCCTCCCGTCGACAACATCCTTGTTGACATCAAACTTGACGTCCGTAACATCCACCTCCCTGTGGAAAAATGCCGCTTGACGCAACCCCTTTTCAAAACCATTGATGTGTTCCTGTATAATGTTATTCTTCAGATCATCGAGCTCACCCACAGCTCTATCCTACTTATCCTTCAAGTCCTCATAGTCCTCTTCCAATTCCCCTATCCTTTTATTCAACTTTTCCTCAGAATCCAAGCAACGAACCATCCATGTCGCCAACCTCTTTCTCTCCGCATCCCAACTCTCCTTTGCCTTCTCCAACGCAGCCTTTTCCTCCTCCAGCTTATCCACCTTCCCCTGCAACTCCTCCACTTTTTCCTGACCCCCCTCCTTCACTTCCCTCTTATAAAGGGACCCCACGCGCTGGCTCAAAACTAAAGCCTTGCTCCCAAACTCCACCATTGTCCTCACAAGGTGGTTCGCATCCATGCCGTCAATAGAATTCACAATAGTATCTGGGAGGGTAATTGAAATGTCCTTCCTCACAGATGTTTCCGGCAGCTCGATCAACCCAGATTCCGGCCCTTTCTCGCCATTGGCCGATCCAGCTCCACTAGCCGACCCCGTTTCGAGCAGGGCCGCCCTTACTTTCTTCACGTCTTTTCTCTTCTCGGGTCGAGGCAGCAACTCAGCCTTCCTCTTAGTCCCGCCGTGCACATGCACCTCCACCACAAATTCTTGCAAGTTGGGAACATCAGTCTTCCCAGCCACCTTGGCCTTAGCGGCCATCTCCTTCCTCAGCGTTTGAAAAAGCGCTAAGTTCTTCTTTCCAGAATGCGTCATATGCCCTACAATAATACATTACAACTCGGATCAAAACAACTTAGAATTATTAACACAGTTTAAGTAATAAACAGATACCTTCGATATCTATTATCGGATGCACCGAATTATAAACTCTAACTAGGCCCTTAGTGGGCAACTTATCAACAAACTTCAAATTGTCTACCCTTACTTCTCTCCGACTCATTACTCTCACTACTACTAGACGTAGATAATGATATACTATCGCTACTAGACATACCTGTTTTCGTTTTTACGGGAAGATGTCGGGTGAGTTTGGGAACTAGTCGGACAATATGATGCGCACAAAATCTTTGAATTCAAAACTTTCGCAAATGAACCAAGTAACCCCTCACCCATTTTCAAACCCATATTTATAGTCCACGATCCCAAACGATGAAAACTCTTCCCGTCAAAATAATACACCAGACCAATCGACACCATCATTACAAAAGATATGACTTTTAAAAAACGACGGCGCCAAAACTTCTTGATTTGACCACTGACACCCCTTCACCTACCTTCAGACGGTTACCACTTTTTAGCCTTAACATTGTTCATCACACTTAAAGGCTGGGGGACTGGTGTATCACACCTAGCCGGTTCCGCTAGCATACCAACACATATCACCCTTGACCGATAACTCATATCGGACAAGGCTGGGGGACTGGTGTACCACACCTAACCAAACTCAATCAAATAAGTAAACAATGCATCAAGGCAGCCAAGTATTCAACCTAGGTCGAGTCAGTCTAACTTGTACCGGACCTAGTCAATTTAACCATATAAATAAATAACCCTCACAAACATGCCAGAGATAACCCAAGTACACGACCTGGGCCGCCATGGTCTCGAACTTAACTGAATAAAGGTTAAAGTAACAACAAAGTGGCCAACACGGATAGTATGCGGCCAAGGACGACATCTGACAAGTCAAGAAGTAAACGAATCAGACCGCTCTTGAAGACTTGGTAAAATGGAAGCCCCCGCGTTCAATAGGCCTTAAGGGCCTGGATTAGGACCCAGGCCCACTCATAGCCCAGGCTAGGGCCCAAGCCAAGGTCCAGCCCATTGGATAACCAGACATCATTAATGCTCTATAAATACGCATGGACCTCAGTAATTAAAGGTACGCATTCATTAATAACTGATTTGACTTTCTGAGAGCTTTGACTTACTTGAGCTTCGAAGACTCTTCTGCAGGTAACCCCTACTGGGTTCAAGCTGACATGTATCAACTGGGGAGAGACCAACTGAGGAGATAGTGTGGAGTACATGGTAAGGTGACACTTGTGCCTAACTCATCTTATTTATTCTCTGCAGGAACATGTATCATCCGAATAATTAAACCTTAAATACCTTAAATTTACAAGTGTTTCTTAAATATAAGGCTATTTGCACCTATCATTTTATAAAATCTGATATTTTTTTGGCAGGTTATAAAATTTGAATCAGTGGTCATAAAATAAGTAAAATAATGACAAAAAATATATTTGCCGGAATTATGTTCATTTATTTATCTATTTATTTTTAGAATTTAAAAAGTAAAATATTAAAGTTTGAAATAATATCGAATCTTAATTTCATGTTTAAGTATAAGAACTGGAAATATATTTAATTCATTAATAATAATAATAATAATAATAATATCAAAATTAATGATAAAATATTAGTAAAATTAAAATTTAACATTTAATCAATTTTAATTTATAATAATAAAAAGTAATTTAACTATTTTATAGATGTATCACTTTATCAATTTTAAAAGAATTATTACATTACAATTTTTCTTTACCTTTTGTACTTCTCATTATAAATCCAATCATAATATATCAAAATATAAAAAATAAATTTTATAACATTTAATAATAACATATTTTCTTAATTTTAAAAATGTAAACATTTATACATAATTATATATATATATATATATATTAATTATTGTAACATCTTATTTTAATATAATATTATTATTGAAACAAAGCCTTACGTAATTAATATTCAAGAACTAGAGTAGATCATCACAATCATCGAAAAGTAGCTACAAAGCCTCCAAAAGTAACTATAACAACCTGACATGACAATATATGCAACTCTAGAAATCAAAAGGTTAAAACATTTTTTTGTCCCAATTTAATTTTTGTCAAATTTTTTTAAATAAGTTTTAATTTTGATTTTGTGTTCAAATAGGTTTTAATTTTCGTCAATTTTGTTCAATTGAGTCCTTTTTTGCTAACACCGTTTAAATCATTAACGATCATGAACAATGATTGCCACGTGTCACTTTGTGGTTTTTTTAATTTTTTTTTAATTTTTTTTAAATGTACACTTGTCAACCTAGCAGTGTGCCACGTATCACTTCGTGGTTTTTTTGAATTTAAAAAAAAATTAATTTTTTATAATTTTTTTTAAATGTCCACGTGTCAACCCAATAGCGTGCCACGTGTCAAAGTGAATATTCTAAATTCAATTTGGTCCCTATATTTGTTATTTTTGTTCAATTAGGTCCCAATTTTTGTTAACATTAACCAATTTGGTCCCTCTCGAAATTAAAACCAAATTTAATTTTTATATTAAAATTCATATTTTTTATTAAATATCTTTATATAATATATTAAAATTCACATCATTATAACTTTGATATAAAAATTAAATTTGGTCACATCTTCTATAGGGACCAAATTGGTTAATCTTAACAAAAATTAGGACCTAATTGAACAAAAATAACAAATATAGGAACCAAATTGAATATAGAATATTGACTTTGACATGTGGCACACTACTAGATTGACACGTGGACATTTAAAAAATAATTCAAAAAAATTCAAAAAAAATTCAAAAAAATAAAAAAATTTCAAAAAAACCACAAAGTGACACGTGGCACACTCTTGGGTTGACACGTGTACATTTAAAAAAAATGAAAAAAAATTAAAAAAAAAAATAAAAAAATTCAAAAAAACCACGAAATGACACGTGACAGTCACTGTTCATGGCCGTTAATGATTTAAACGGTGTTAGCAAAAAAGGACCCAATTGAACACAATTGACGAAAATTGGGACCTATTTGAACACAAAACCAAAATTAGAACTTATTTGAAAAAACTTGACGAAAATTGGGACCAAAAAAATATTTTAACCAAATCAAAAAATTCATAACTTGAAACAAAATGTCTAACAAAATAAGCAACTTCAATTTAAGATCTAGGAACAAGTCGATACATGCCAAAAATTAAGATGATTCATTTTAAAGGTTGAGACAAATTGGAGACAAGTTGTTCAAGAAAGAAGATTGTTTTAAGTCAATTTATACAAAAGACCAAAATCGAGTCATTGCAATATTTTTAAATAAAAGTTTACCTTAAGAGAGAAATTAATCGACCTTATCTAAAAATAAATAAAATCTAATATTTTATTAAATTCATCTTTATAAATTATTTAGAAAATAAAAAGAATTCAATTTATAAGTAATTGAAATGTCATATTTCAATTTTCTTAAAATTTTTAAAATCTTTTGTCATATTCATGTTATTAAGTCTTTGCTTTTTTTTATTACATTGATATCGAGATTATTTTTATTATTCCTTAATCTCTTATTTTAGTAGACCTTGACAAGTGAGTAGTAGAAGAAGAAAGGTCACCGAGAAAAGAGCTATGTGCTAAATTAGCCTAATTAATGAGCTAAAATTTATTTATATCATATGTGTGTCGTCTTCATTTAATTATTAATCAACTATAAGCTAAAATTTATTTATATCATATGTGTTGTCTTCATTTAATTATTAATCAACTATAATTATTATATTATCATTTGATTACGTGCACGCATAATATTAATATTTAGTACGATCTTAATATTTCAAAATTTAAAATACATGTAAAAAATAAATTAAAATATATTTTCATAATATTTAGTAATAACTCATATTTTCTTAATTTTAAAAATTTCAGCGTCTGAAATAATATATATCTTTTTATCATACTAATAGAATAATTAAATATTATATATATAACCATTATTTAGTTAAGAAAATTAAATAACTAATTATATATCATATTTATAATATTTAATATGTTTCATATAATAGATATCAACAATTAAAAACAAGTTATATTAAACGATCAATTCAAATAATACAATTCTCCTTATTTATTGTATATCTCTGTCTAAATTTTAGTTTTTTATCCGTCCATATTTATACAAACAAATTCTTAAAAGACTTGTTTTCTAAAAGAATATTAATAAAATATGAAAATTACCACTGTAATTTACGAAAAGTGTGTTTTTAACGTCCCAATGTTGAAAAAACGAGGAGGAAAAGTTATACAACCGTAAAACAAAAAACTGTATAAAACCGTACTGTTAAAGTTCAGATGTAGCCTCATAGAAATAGAAAGACGGTTCCTCTTCTCCTTTGTCACGCATAACATACTACTCCGAAATCAAAACCCTCTCTCCCTCTGTGATTCTCTGCATTTTAGTAGAGATGGTAGACGAAAATGGCGTGCCGATTTGGATGCGCAACCAGTCCAACCCCGTGGTGGCGACTACAACCGTGGTGGACTACAACATCCGCAACAACACCTACAACCTATACGACGTCACTTTCGAATCCCACAACATCCATACCCTCGTCACCCACCACCCCTCCGAAGTCGATAGGTGGCTTTCCAACAACGCCGGCCGTCGCCAGGGCCTCATGGTGGGCCTGGACATTGAGTGGAGGCCCATAACTCAACCCAACACGCAAAACCCTGTAGCCACCCTCCAACTCTGCGTGGGTAACGCCTGCCTCGTCTTCCAGATTATTCACGCTCCTTATTTCTCCCACTCTCTCGGTTCCTTCCTCCAAGATCCTAACGTCACTTTCTTGGGCGTTGGGATACGCGCTGACGCCGAGAAGCTTCTTCGAGACTATGGCCTCCACGTGGCGAACGTGTGTGACCTTCGTTCTCTGGCTGAGGTTAAGCTTTGGCGTTACCCTCATCTGAGGCAGGCTGGGCTGAAGACACTGTGCCTCCATGTTCTCGGAGCGGAGGTTGAGAAGCCGCAGAGTATCAGCAGGAGTTTATGGGATAATCGCTGCCTCACCGCCGAACAGGTTAAGTATGCTGCCATTGATGCCTTTCTCTCCTATGAGATTGGACGCCGGTTGATTGAAAGCGAGATTTGGTAGTTCTCTTCTCCTATAGTTTCTCGCTGCTACCTTCGCTAGGTGAGTAGTAGCGTATGCTGTTTCTGTCATTTCTCACTATTATCTTTGCTACTTCTGCTGCCGTTGCTGTCATTTCTCACTGTTACGTTTGCTTAGTAATTAGCATCTGCAGTTTCTGTCATTTCTTACTGTTTCTTTGCGTGTTATGTTAGCTTTCCGAATGCCTGTTTTTTATGTTTCTGAATTGAGACCTGCAATTACAGATATCTGTAATTCTGCTGTTTGCTATGATTCCATGGATTTATTACGCTTTTGTCAGTTTACTATTGTTGATTTGCATGCGGTTATTGGTTATATTTTAACTACGATTTTAGTGTCATTAATGTTGACCCAGGGTTTAATTGTGTTCATGGAAAATTTATGCAGATGTTAATTTTTTTTATGATTATTCGTTTTTTAATCACAAAACTATGGATTAATAGAATTTTAGTTTTTGTAACCGTGTAAACGAATCCAAAATCATTACAATGAATTTAATGACAACGCAATTTCTGTTATGGGTGTTATGGAATTCAAAGTAAATATGTTTGGTATATGAGAGTTAGTATTTTAACTCGAAAGCAGTTATATTTGTTTTAGTAGTTTGTTTGCATCTTAAATTTTTACAATTAATTTTTGTAGAGTATTTAAAATATTTTATGATAAATTTGTTGTTTAGATGAAAAGTTTAAAAAAATTAAAATTTTATCCAAATGATTGGATTGATTAAAATTTATTACAATTAATAAGTTTTAAATTCTATATCTAAAAATTTTACTAACAACGCAATCGTTTATAGTTGTTATAGAATTCAAAGTAAAGCAATCGTTTATAGTTGTTATAGAATTCAAAGTAAAGATGTTTGGTATACGAGATTTAATATTTGATTTGAAAAGCAATTATATTTGTATTAATAGTTTGTTTGCATCTTAAATTTTGACATTGCATTATTCCTTTTTAGAGAATTTAAAATATTTTATAATAAAATATGTTCTTTAGATAAAATAATTTTAAATTGAAATTTTAAATTTTATTAAAGTAATTGGATTGATTAAAGTTTAAAGAAATCTATTTTTTATGTAAAAGTCTTACTAACAAGCAATCATAATCGTATATAACTTTTAAAGAATTCAAGTAAAGATTTTGTTTTGTATATCAGAATTCAACACAAAATTTAAATAGAATTATGATATTTTGGCAAAAAGGTGGTTGTCAAATAATAGTTTTCTTTATGAATTATTGTTATTTTCTTTTCCTTTACCGAATACTAATATAAAACGTTACTTTTTATTTTAAGAGATTTATGTGTTATAATTAAGTAATGGAGATGAAACATTCTCCCTCTTACAAAACCACATGTTTTTGTCAAGCTGTGTGTGCTCTAAATTTGTTGCACCATTAATGACTAATACAGTTAGTGACTGGTTTTTAACTTCTAATTACTTATAGCTGTAAATATTCCATTTAGTTCAGCTCAGTTAGTTGATGGAAATATTTAACACATTTAATATCTATTACAATTTGCCTAGCCAAAGCGGGCGTTAGTCTTTATTGTAATATCCTTATTTAATAGAATGTTACACTATAGAAAGTGAAAAGATAATTATTTATTATTTTGTATTGTACGTGACTTTTTTTTTATTATATAGATAGAATAGAAAGAGAATAATTAAGTATATGCACTATGTGTTGTATTGAAAGTGTGTTGTAATATTTAAAAACAAATATTAAAAACAAAACAAAGTATTATACTGTTATACATTTTAATAAGTATTTTTTATAATCATTTTTGTTGAAAAATGCAATAATAACTTCAACAAAAATTGTTGTCTCCAACGTGTTCGAGTTTCCTTACAATTCATAACAAGGTAATTTTTTTAATGTATTTTTTTGTTGAATTTTAAAATCAATTTAGTAAAATTATATATTTAAATTTTAAAATTACAATCTTAATATTTCAAAATATAAAATACATGCGAAAAATAAATTAAAATATATTTTAAAACATAAATTCCTATAATATTTATTAATAACTCATATTTTCTTAGTTTTAAAATTTTCATATTCATACATAATAATATATATCTTTTTATCGATATTGATAGGATGAAATATAATTAAATATTATATATATGAAAGCATTATTTAGTTAAAAAATTAAATAACTAATTATAGAGAATATTTATAGTATTTAATTAAGTTCATTACTATAAATATTAACAATCAACTCATACAATAAAATTCTTATTTATTGGATATCTCTACCTAAAATTTATTTTTTCATCAGTCCCATATTTATAAAAGCAATTTCTTTAAAATTTTAGTTTTCTAAGAGAATACTAATTAAAATATGAAAAATATTACTGTAATTTAGGAGAAGTGTGTTTTTAACGCCAAATGTTGAAAAACGAAAAGGAAAAGATACACAACCCTAAAAAATTGAAGAGACTGTATAAAACCGTTCTATTAAAGTTGAAATGTGCCTTCATAGAGATAGAAATAGAAAGACGGTTCCTCTTCTCCCTTGTAACGCATTATATAGCTTTCCAAGATCAAAAACCCTCTCTCCCTCTGTGACTCCCTGCATTTTGGTAACGATGCACAACCGGTCCAACCCCGTGGCGACAACAAACGTGGTGAACTACACCACCTCCAGCAACACCTACGACCTATACGACGTCACTTTCGAAAACCGCACCATCCACACCCAAGTCACCCCCAACTCCTCCGAAGTCGACAGGTGGCTCTCCAGCAACGCCAGCCGTCGCCTGGGCCTCTTGGTGGGCCTGGACGTTGAGTGGAGGCCCAACACTCACCCCAACAGGCGAAACCCCATAGCCACCCTCCAACTATGCGTGGGTCATGCCTGCCTCATCTTCCATATTATCAACTCTCGTTTCATTCCCCGCTCTCTGGTTTCCTTCCTCCAAGATCCTAACGTTACTTTCTTGGGCGTTGGGATACGCGCTGACGCCGATAAGCTTCTTGAAGACTATGGTCTCAACGTGGTGAACGTGTGTGATCTTCGTTCTCTGGCTGAGAGGCGTGTTCCTCATCTGATGCACGCTGGGTTGAAGACGCTGTGTCTCCATGTTCTCGGAGTGGAGGTTGAGAAGCCGCAGAGTGTCACCAGGAGTTTATGGGATAATCCCCTGCTCACCCCTGAACAGGTGAAGTATGCTGCCATTGATGCCTTTCTCTCCTATGAGATTGGACGCCTGTTGATGGGACGCTAGGTGAGTAGTTGCTTCTGCTGTTTCTGTTTCTGTCATCTATGGCTACTATTTTTGTTACGATAGTAGCTTGTTCTGTTGTTTTCATTTCTGACTGTTACTTTTTTTCTTGATTATTAGTCTCTGCGGTTTCTGTCATTTCTCGCTCACCTCTGCAGTTTCTGTCATTTCTCGCTGTTACCCTTGCTAGGTGAGGTGAGTAGCTTATGCTGTTTCTGTCATTTCTTTCTGTTTTCTTTGCGTGTTATGTTAGCATTCCGAACGCCTGATTTTATGTTTCTGAATTGAGGAACTGCAATTACAGATGTCTGTAATTCTGCTGTTTGTCATGATTCCACGGATTTTTTACGCTTTTATCAGTTTGCTGATGTTGATATGCATACGGATATTGGTTTTATTACATACGATTTCGGATTTCAGTGCGATTATCGTTGAACCTGGGTTGAATTGTGTTCATGGAAAACTTTTGCAGATATTAATTTATTTAATTGATTATTCAATCTTTAACCAAGAAACTATGGATTAACAGAATTTTAGTTTTTTTAACAGTCTAACCGAATCCAAAATCATTACAATGAATTTAATCACAACGCAATTTCTGTTATCGGTCTTTTCAAAGTTTGTATGAGAGTTAATATTTGGCTTGAAAGCGGTTATATTTGTTTTAATAGTTTGTTTGCATCTTCAATCAAATTTTGACAATAAATTTTTTAGAGAATTTAATATATTTTACAATGAATTTGTTGTTTAGATAAAAAGTTTTAAAAAAATTGAAATTTTATCAAAAGGATTGGATTGATTAAAATTTATTAAAATTAAGGTTTTAAATTGTATCTAATATTTTCACTAACAACGCCATCGTTTATAGTTATAGAGTTCAACATGTAAAGATTTTCTAACAATGTAAAGATGTTTTGTTTGGTATAATCCAGATTTAATATTTGATTCGAAAAGCAATTATATTCGTTTTATTCGACATAAAATTTAAGTAGAATTATTAATTGGATTATGATATTTTGGCAAAGGTGAGTGTCTAATAAAAGTTTTCTTTATGAATTATTGCTATTTTCTTTTACGAATACTAATATAAAACACTACGTTTATGAGAATTATATGTTATAAATAAATTATGGAGATGAAACATTCTTCCGCTTACAAAACCACATTTTTATACCCAGATCGTGTTGCCCTATACCGTCATTCTTTTGTTAAATTACTTATTTTCAAAGTCTTATCCTTACCTATATTCACCCTTTAATTATTTTCAAGATTTCCTATAATCAATTTTTCTTATAATTGTAATTCTTCATTTTGTTATCAACCTTAATGACTAATAAAGTTTGTGGCTGTTTAACACTTCTAATTACTTTTAGCCGCAACTAATTCCATTTGGTTCAACTAAGTTAATTTATGTGAAATATATAACACATTTATTATCTATTACAATTTAACTAGCTAAAGCACCGGCGTTAATCTTTATTATAGTATCTTTATTTAATACTTTGTTAAACTATAAAAAAAGATGAAAAGATAATTATTTATTATTTTGTATTGTAGTATATTTTTTTTGTTATATAGATAGAATAGAAAGAGAATAATTAAGTGTTGTATTGAAAGTGTGTTGTAATATATAAAAACAAATATTAAAAACAAAACAAAGTATTATACTGTTATACATTTTAATATGTATTTTTATACGCATTTTTGTTGAAAAAGGCAACAATAACTTAAACAAAAATCGCTGTCCTCAACGTGTTCGAGCTTCCTTACAATTAATAATAAAGTAAATTTTTAATGTATTTATTTTTTAAATTACAATCAATTTAGTAAATGTACATATTTTAAGTAGACAACATAATTTACCTCTGAAAGATTTTGCTCAGTTATTTCTAGAATATATCATCCATGTTTTTATTGAGTTTTAAAATATTACATACAAATCATTTAGTGTGATTGTGATACTTAAAATATGAGCTAATATATATTTATTAGTTGAATAATAATTAGAACATAGGAAATGTAAATATTTGGTTGTTTAAAGTTTTGTAATGTAGAATTTGTTAATTGACATTGAATATATACCAGTGTAATTTTTCTAGTATTATAAGCTCCGGTTATCACGAAACCAAAATATATAATGATGAAGTGATATTTTTGTAATTTTTGTCAACTTTTCTGCCTCGATTCCTTTAATACTTGAGGCAAAATATGTTTTTGTCTCAATTAAAGAACACTCGCTGCCATAAAGCCTTTTAGGCTATGGTATCTCTAACTCGAAACAAAAAAGTTTGTTGATATTTAAAAAATGTCATTGGGAGAGTGACATTTGGTCTCGGGTTGCACTTAATCGGTGCCAAAAATCTGTTTTACCTCAGTTAAAAATTGAACCGAGGTCATATACAAAGTTAGGGATTCAAAAACGCAAATGCATTGTTCTTCGTCTTCCACAGCGTAGTACATTCGCTTTTTCTCCTCTAGTTGTGCCTTCGTGCATAATCGTCGTCATCCGTCCAACCTCCTTTCGCATTGTCAGCCATCGTCAAGCCTCCTTCCACGTCATTGCGGTCATTTGGGTTCCACAACAACCACTAGTTCGTCCCACAAAGCCATTGGTTCATCCCACACAACCTCCATTCCACATCGTCAGCAAATCTTCATTTTCCCCAAAGCTTCTCCATTGTCCATTTGTCTCTCGCGCCACTGTTGCTCCCGTTCTGGCAAGCCATCGTTAAGTCATCTTTGTTAACTTGTGAATATAATCTATCATTTTAACGCATAACAATTAATTTATTTTCTTCTCAGGCGTCATTGACAACTACTTGTAGTTTTTCTAAGGGAGAACCTTGCTATGTGGTTTTGTTCTTTGCACCGTCCTCCACCAACAATTTTACACAAGTGATAGATTGGTAAGAACCTCAATGTAAATCTTATGAATATTCTTTGTTATATAAAAGTATCCTAACACATTCCTTTTATCATAGTTCAATTGTTGGACATAACATGTTGTTAGAGAGAGCAACGACTAAGACAAAATGTCTTGCATGGTGTTCCCTCTAGGTTTGGTATCTTTATCCATATATTTATAGTTGTTTTATTTGTTTTTCTTCCTAATTAATTGTAATGATGTTGATATATTGTAGTGTAATAGACAAACATGCTCTTATGAGTGCGGTTACTATGTAATGCAATTGATGATAACCATTATGTGTGCTCGTATTATAACTAGTTGGAAAACTATAATATATATTTGAATTGAAATAAATACTTTGTAACATTGATTTTCAATATATTAACTGAAGTCAATGTCCTATTTTGCAGACATTCAAGAGTACTATACCAATTCCCGCAAAGTCCATAAAGTTTGGTAGGATAACATGTGCCAAATTTATAATTTAGATATACAATAGTTTTGATTAGGATATTGACTTGTTGTTATAAAATAGTTTTAAATGTTTTTAGATTGTAGATGATGTTATGTTTCATAAAATGTATAGTTTTATTTTTGTTCTGTTCTGTTTGGTTTGTTAAAAAAATATGCAGGTTAAAAAATGTGGAAATAATAAAAAAATAGAAAATTTATTTAAAAAAGTTAACAAGATATTCGACCTTTGTTCCTACTCCAATCGAAGCAGAAAGTTACATACAATCTCGGTTCAGACCACAATTGAGGCCAAAAAGTACACCATATGACTTCGGTTCAGACTCCAACCGAAGCCAAAAATTATTCGCATTTTAAAAGTTAAATTTGAAATTTTGGACTATGGATTTGGTTCCATGAAAAACAGAGACCGAAAGAAGAACTATATGGCTTTGGTTCTAGCCGAGCAAAAAAGGGGAGTTTCTATCTTAGGTGACACCTGAAACCAAAAACAGATCCTTTTTTGCTTGACCTTATATGTTTTAATTCTAAAATTGAGGTAAAATGACAAAATAATAACCGCGGTCAACCCTTTCTCGTATTTCTTATATTTTATTATTTGAGAAAACAATCGATTAAAATATATACATTATTACACGTAAAATTGAATAATTAACATAACGTACTTGTATGCTTGTTACATATTTATCTTTTTAAACAATAACTATTTTTATATTTGAAATTGAGTTTTATTTGTTTTCTCAATAGAATCCTATTCATTAAATCAAATTGTAGACCAAGAGTTTACAAAGGAAGTTTTTATTTACACAGATAAACAATGCCATTATCAACATTATAATGCATATATGTTTCATCTTATTATTATTGTTGTAAAGTTTAATTACTTTTATTAATTAGCCCCACTGAAGTGACTTTTCATCCTTCTAAGCGTTTGATTGTTTTTTAAATTTTGTTTCGATAAAAATCAAGTATTAAAAAATAAAAATAAACCGGAATATAAAAATATTATCAATTGTTATTCATATAAGTAAATATTTAAATGCTTTTTATTCAATAAAAATTTAACTATAAGAGCTTGTATTTTACGTTACTTAAATGTGATGAAATTTATTTAGTATCTAATCCAACAATGTTTAATGTTTAATTCAGTAAAATAATACGGTATATATGTTTGTACGCCACACATAAATAAAAGAGGACAATGTCTGATTTCAAGAGAACAAAATGATTTTATAAATAAATTTTTTTGAAAAGTTTTCATCTTATCTTTTAACTGTCCTTCTTTAATTAGAATTTTTGTAGAATTTGATATTTTTATTTTTACGAAGTAACATATAATTAATCATGATTAAAAACATGTTGCTGAAAAAAAATTCGGATGTATGGTATAAATGTAAAGAATACACTTTTTGTTTTCTTATGTTTAATTCTAAGTTCTCGAAAGATATTTTTCTATCATGATAATTTTTGAAGATTTAAACATCGAACATGTTCACAATTAGCGGACCGTTTTTAACTTTTGTTGGAAGTCCCGCATTGACTAGAGATAAGGCCAATTCATAATATATATAAGTGAGGTGCAAACCTCATCTTACAAGCCGGTTTTGTGGGGTTGAGTTAGGCTTAAAGTCCACCTCTAACATGGTATCAGAGCCTATCCTATCTTTTTATTTTCAATTACTATTTTTACTTGTACCTCTATTATAAATAGATAATCCCTATTTTCTTTATTCTCAATATGGTATCAGAGCCATTCCACCCGCAATCGTATTATAAATAGATTACCCTATGTGTGATTTATACACAAGGTAGATTAATCTCAATCCCTATTTTCTTTATTCTCAACATGGTATCAAAGCCCGGCAATCGGGCCGTTAACGGACCACCCATTAATTTCTAGTCCCACGCACGAGATGTATATACCTCGGCGTGAGGGGGTGTGTTGGAAGTCCCACATTGACTAGAGATAAGGTTGATTCATAATATATAAGTGAGGTGCAAACTTCACCGATTTTGTGGGGTTAAGTTAAGTTTAAAACCCACTTTTAACAACCTTTAAAATTATGCAATAGAGTGCTATTGCTATTGGCTATTGGTCCTCTTTTTAATGATAATGAATTACATTGTTGTTATGAAAAATAACTAATAACCATGTTAACGAATTTTCAATATCTTTATCCTTTAGAGTTAATAGGACTCTTTAAACCATATAAGATGTATCTAATGTATGGAGTTATAGTTATGGAAATGTCTGTTGTACATGTTTTTATATTTAGTTTTTCCTTTATCTATATCCCGACTCATGAGATATTTTCATCATATTATTAAGATTTGTAAGTTATATACTATTTTCAATGTCCATGACATTTTACAAATTTATGATCTTGTTGTAATGATAATTTGTTTTGATCTGCGGTATTTTTGTGTTATTCTTTAAAGGAGACTTCACTGTATATGCTTCAATCATTTGTGTTTTTGAACTCTTTTGAACGAAAAGTACATGATAAAAATTTCTTTTTATTATTATCATTGTTTTTACAAATAGAATGTCACAATCTAAAATTTCCCTTAATGAATCTAATGTCTCCAAAGCATAATTGTTAGTCATGGATGCTCATCTCAAATGAAGCACTTTTGTAGGAGATACAATATGAATTCAGCCAATAATTTTGAACTGTTTAAAATTTAAAATAATTGAATTATTACTAGTAAAATTAAATTGTTTTAAATGTATATCAAACTGACACTTCATTAAAAATGGGTATTAAATTAATATTTTATTTAAAAATGGATATCAAACTTATACGTCTAATGAAAAATTAGTACATCTGACTAATTAAAAATTTCCATTAGAAAAAAAGAAAACAATACCATTCACCCAACAATTAACCAGAAAAATGGCACGGGCAAAATCAATCGAGAAAGGGGAAAAAGCATTGGAGAGTGCTTCGTCCGAAGATGAGTTGGGCTTGGAAGGTCACGTCATGAATTCAGAAACGAGGGTTGGGAGCTTCTTCCTACACCTCCAAAGAATTCTACTGTACCTCCAAAAGAATTTAAATTTTTTATAATACCCCTCCGAACCTTTTGACTTTTAAACGGTAAAATTCTCTCATATTTTGAAATCCGGTAAAACTCTTAACCAGCTTTCGAAATTCGGTAAAATTCTTAACCGGCTTTCGAAATCCGGTGAATAATGTCAAACGGATTTAAAATTGTGAACCGGCATTTAAAATCCGGTTAAGTGATTTAACGAAATTCGAAATCTGTTTTCTTTGTATACCGACATTCGAAATCCGGTTAAGTCCACTTAATTTTTTTAATTTATTTTGCATATAAGATTTATTTTCAATTATATTAATATTATTAAGCTGTTGTTTTATTGTAATATATTGTATTAATATTTATTATTTTTTTAGTTATGAACTTGAGTTTTTATTTATTTATCTTTACTATTTTTGTTTTAATTTGTTACTTTTTTATTCATTTTATTGCTTTATTGTTTTATAATTTTTGTTATTTGCGATATTTTGTATTAATTATTTTCTACACTTTTCTAAAGTTTTATTTATTTGATGAATGAGTTTTTTATTTGTTTAATAAATTAAAAAGTAAACTTTTAATCTTATTTGTTTTCTACAATTTTTTGTATTCATTTTTTTTAATTTTATATGTAAAATAAATTAAAAAAAGTTAAACTAACGAAATTCGAATGCTATATAAATATAAACTTTAAATAAAAAAATAATTTACTGAACAGTACTTCCATTACCGGTATATAATTTTATTTAATGTAATTATATATAATGTAAACAATCTAAAATTAAATAATTAATATATAAATATAAACAAATTAAAATTAAATCTTATAAATAAATAAAATAAATAAATAAAAACATTAAAAGCTAACAAATAATAAATAAATAAAAATAATTTGAAAATAATTAAATAAAATTAATCTAGATATTATAAAGGCAAATATTTTAAATAAAAATTTATCACTATTAATTAAAAATTAATAAAGTAAAAATAACTACAAAAA
>Ga0214544_1005748_pt1 | contig 23680 bp, 19 predicted proteins | sample CNSS3metaG_FD_160074 | JGI IMG/M metagenome (GOLD analysis project Ga0214544, IMG submission 160074) | Root nodule microbial communities from cowpea collected in UCLA plant growth center, Los Angeles, California, USA - CNSS3 | ecosystem: Host-associated > Plants > Roots > Nodule | place: USA...
ATCTGCATATTTGTTCATTATCTTTTGACAGATATTTATTTTTCTTCCTTTTTAGGATAGCTCCCCATCCTGATTCACATCCATCACATTCAAGTACTAAGTAATCTGAATCTAATGGTAATTGTAAAGTAGGTAATTTATTTACCTTTTGTTTTATATCTTTAACCAATTTTATATCTTCAGAATCAAACTTTCTTTCTCCTTTTAGAGAAGTTTTATTGTATAAAGGGGCAGTGTATTTTCCCAAATCTGGGATAAAACTCCTGGCATAATTTAAGAGTCCTAAAAAAGATCTTAGGGTTTTTATGTCTTCCATTTTATCAGGAAAGTCTTGAATTTTCTTAGAAATGTAAGGTTGGAGTTTTATGGTTCCATTACCTATTTCTGTTCCAAGGAATTCTATGAAATTTTTACAAATTTCCATTTTTCCTTTTGATATAATTAAGTCATATCTTTCAAGTTTGTATAATACTTGTTTCAAATGGAGATAATGATCTTCTTTTGTTTTGGAAAAAACTAGTATATCGTCTATATAGACATATGTAAAAGTTTTGCAGTCATTGAAAATGTTATCCATTTTTCTTTGAAAAATTGCAGGAGCATTTTTAAGACCAAAAGGCATTACATGCCATTCGTATAACCCTTCAGAACAGAAGAAGGCTGTCCATTTTATAGATTCTGGTTCCATTTTTACTTGATGGAATCCACTTTTGAGATCAAATTTTGAAAACCATTTGCATTTTGAATACGATTTATAAGAATTTCTTTAGACGGAATTGTATATCCATCTTCAACTGTATTATCGTTTAAACGTTTATAATTGTAAACCATTCTAGATTTACCTCTTTTTTGTTCGGAAGATTTATTTACTATGAAAGTAGGACTCCTGTGAGGACTTTCACTTAGAGCTATTACTTTTAGTTTCAGAAGGTGGTCAATATGCATTCGACATTCTTCCTGCTCCCAATTATTGAACTGTATATCTTTAATCTTTATAATTAAATCAGGGTTGATTATGTTTAATTTACAAGTAATAGGATCACGATCCCAAAATTTTGTAGGATCTTCTCCTATTATACTAGTTTTATTTAACCTATCCAAAATCCGTTGGATATTATCAAAAGTGATTGCTTTGGGTATTTTTATGGATGAAAAAGAGTCCATAGTGTCATCTGGACAGTAATCTATGAATTCCAAATCTTCTTTCATACAATCACATTTTTCTGAGGATTTGGTGCTTGTACATGAACATTCATCAGAGGATTGTTTTGTATAGCTGTCTCCACTAATTATGGGTGACATTTGTGTTTTATCACTAATAATGACATAATCTTTGTTTATAGTGATAGTTCTATTATGGCCTAAAATAAAATCTAAACCAATAATCATGCTTTGTTTTGAAGGGACTAAATTTTCTACACGCATGGTTTTAAGGTGTATTTTTTGGCCAAATAGGTCACAATTTGTAGTAAATTGAAGAGAAATATTGTTTATTTCTTCGTCGTTTATCATTACTACTCCAGACATAGTTCTTGTTTTTGTATATGTTTACTTTTAGTAATCATATATAAAGGTACTTTTGTTTTGCAGACGACTGTCTTAGAACATCCAGTGTCTAAGAGGGCCTGTATGATTTCTTCTTTAGCCGGGTTTTTGTTTTGTTTTGGAAAATTTAATTTTACTAACACTTTAACAGATATTAGTTGTTTTTCATTACAAACTAATGGGATACATTCTGTGGTTCCCATCATGTTATTTCGTATGTTTTTTGAGATGATACTTGTTCCAGAATCTTGGATTATTTGTTCTAGACGAAGAATTTTTTCTTCAAGGTTATTTATTCTGGTTTCTAAAATTGAAGTCCTAGTATCAATTATGTTTTTATCTTTTATGTTTTCTTTTTGTTCTAAAAAAATTGGTATTTCTTGTATTTTTAGATGTGTTGCAATACATTTTATACAAAAATTTTTGTAGCATAAAGGACAATGAGCCCTTTGTGATTTATGAAAATATCATGAAGAGAGAGAATGTAAGGTTATGAGAATATAAATCTGGCAGAGCCGGTTAGATATTCTCTCAATGAAAGAGAGAGAATGTAAGGTTATGAGAATATAAATCTGATAGAGCCGGTTAGATATTCTCTCATAAATTTACATCTCAGGTTAACAAAGAAGTAAAAACAGAAAGATAATGAAAGAGAGAGAATGTAAGGTTATGAGAATATAAATCTGGCAGAGCCGGTTAGATATTCTCTCATAAATTTACATCTCAGGTTAACAAAGAAGTAAAAACAGAAAGATAAAATTTTGTACATAAAATGTTTTTAATTATGGCTCGGAATGGCATCTCTTGAGTTGTGGTTTGGGATGGTGGATGAACACGAGAAACTCTTGAGTTGTGGCTTGGGTTGGCGAGTGTTGCCAATGTGAGTGTGCGAGTGGTGGCTCGTATGGATGGGTCCAAATAAATTTCCCTCCTCGGTATTAAGTTGACGAGTTTGGTAGTGATGGGATGTTACGAACTATGTTCGTATTGGGAACTCCACCTAGCGTTACAGAGTATGGTTTCTAGCAGGTTTCCCGCACGTGCTCTACAAGTTGTGGCTTGTAGGTGTGGCAACAAGACATCTTGAGATTGTTGTCTAAAGACGTAGACCATGGATGACATGGTGGTGGCCATGTGATATGGAATCAAATGATGGAATTCCTTTGGTGTGTTTATATGTATATATGTTTTATATATATTTTGTTTCACTGTTAGCTCACCCTATATTCTTGTGTTTGGTGATGGTCGTGTACACGGTACATGGGAGTAGATGATGTTACAGGTGGATCTGGTGAGGCATAGAGCCGAAGCGTAGGCTATATGGGAGAAAATATTTATCCGAGTTTTTAAGTTTATGGTTTTTAAATGAATATTAAACTTTTATATTTTTAGACTCAGGTATTGTAATTGAGTTTTATAAGTATAGATTTTGGAATAAATTTTGAGATAATAAACGTTTAATTTTCCACATTTTGGGAAATGATGTTTCAATAAATGACGCTTATTTATTATTTCTTTATTGGTTAAATTATACCTCTGATCCTCATTTTCGTAGCAAAATTTGAATTTGGTCCCTCAATTCTTTTTTATCTCAATCTGGTTCCTATTTTGGGAAATTTGATGCAATCAAGTCATTTTCGTTAGTGGTGTAGTAACAATGTTAAATGGGCTGCCACGTGTTAGTTCCTGGATTTTTTGAATTTTTTTTTTGAATTTTTTTTGAATTTTTTTATTTTTTATTTATTTTTTAAAATTTTTAAAAAAATTAAAAAATTTGCCACGTGTCAAGTTGACATCGTGCCACGTGGTAGTGATTATGCCACGTGTCACTATTATGCCATGTGTCATTTTTCTATTCTTAATTTGGTCCCAGTATTTTAATTATTGTCTCAATTTAGTCCCAATTTTAGTAAAAATTGTGCAATTTTGTCCCTCTCCAAATTGAAACCAAATTTAATTTCTATATAAATGTGCACAAATATTTTTATCAAAATTGATATTTCAAGTAAATATTTTTAACAAGATTAAGTTTATTTTAATTTATATTTTACATTAAACTTTATTTAAAATTGTTTTAAAGTTGTTAATAGAAAATAATGTTAATAACAAAAAAAATTCATAAATTATATTGATATTTTGTTACATCATACTTTAATATTGTTTTTTATTTGGATTTATATTTTAAATAATTACATATTTTTAAAATGTGTAAAATTCAATAATTTCTATACAAATGTTTTAGTTGGTATAAAAATAATAATTATATAATTTAAGAAAAATTAACTAGTTTATGTAACAATTAAAAACAAATAAATTTAAAATTTGAAAACAATTTTAAGTCAAATTGAATGTGAAACAAATTTAAATAAACTTAGTTTTATTGAAAATATATAATAAAAATATCAATTTGAATAAAAAAATTAAATTTAATAAAAATATTTGTATAACATTTTATAATGTTTGTTTGAATTTGGAGGGGGATGAAATTGCATAATTTTTACAAAAATTGGAACTAAATTAAGACAAAAATTAAAATATAGCGACCAAATTGAGAATGAGAAAATGACATATGTCATGATAGTGACACATGGCACTGTCATTGTCATGTGACACTATCAATGCCACGTGGCACGATGTCAGCTTGACACGTGGCAAATTTATTATTTTTTTTTAAATTTAAAAAAATTAAAAGAAATTAAAAATTCAAAAAATCCAGAAGCTGACACATGGCACCCACATATAATATCGTTACTACACCACTAACGTAAAGGACTTGATTGCATCAAATTTCCCAAAATAGGGACCAGATTGAGATAAAAAAGAATTGAGGGACCAAATTCAAATTTTGCTATGAAAATGAGGACCAAAGGTATAATTTAACCTTCTTTATTTTATTATTTAAATTCGTAATATTTGGTCGGGATGTTACAGTACCATATTCGTAGGCTATATGACATAGGTTAGATGTCTTGTTAGTCTTAGTGTGTCATTTTTAATCAATTAAAATGGGTTTTAACATGTTAAAAAGCTTATTGTATATAATTTCTGGTGTGAATGTATTCAATCAGTTGAGTGAAAACCATGCTCATGTTGTCCTAGTAAATTGGATGTAGCTTTGTGATTGAGTGAACCAATATAAAAACAACTGCCAAATTCTCCCTCATCTTGCTCACTTTAAAATCTCAAGAAAATAAAGCAAATCAATATTTGTGGTGTTTGCATGTGTTTCTGTGTTAGCTGGTAGTGTAATCTTGTTAGAAATACTGTATGGAACAAATCTTGTGTGAGAAAGCATGTTGTTTGGGTGAAATTCACGAATTCTGCATTCTGCGTCTAATTGATTCAAAAGAAAAAGGGTTTTAAGCTTTTAGAAAATTTTTGTAGTCAATTCAACCCCCCTCCCTCTTAGCTTAAACTACCATTTCATTACTAACAATTGGTATTAGAGCAAGGTTCTTGAGAGTTATTCAAGTTTGATTTTAAATCTTTTTGAAATTCTGAAAACAAGATTCCTTTTGCAGAAGATGCTTCTATTCATAGGTCACCTATGTTTAGTGGTATTAACTATCAGTTTTGGAAAATTAGAATGAAAATTTTCAATGAATCAATAGACAAAGGTATTTAGGATACAATTGTGAATGGACCTTACACTCCTAAGTGTGTTGTTGAAAATAAGTAGGTGGACAAGCCTTGGACTGAATGGACATAGGAGGAAAGAAGAATAGTGCAATATGAATGCACTGCAAAGAACATCCTCACGTCATGTTTGAACATGGATGAGTTCTTTAGGGTCTCCCAATGCAAAAGTCCAAAGGATATGTGGGATTTACTTTAAGTCACACACGAGGGGACAAATGATGTGAAGAGAACAAGGAAGCATGCTTTGATACACAAATATGAGCTGTTCAGGATGAAACAAGGAGAGTCCATTACAGAAGTACGAAAGAGTTTCACTCACAATTTCAACCATCTCATAGGTTTGGACAAAGAATTTGACAAAGATGAGCTAAACATCAAAGTTCTAAAATGCCTTGATAGAAGTTGGCAACCTAAGGTGACTGCCATCTCATAATCAAAGGATTTATCCATCATCACCTTAGTTGCATTGTTTGGCAAGTTAAGGGAACATGAAATTGAAATGCAAAGGCTAAGTGAGCAAGAGTCAAGTGAGAAGAAGGTAAAGACCATAGCCTTGAAGACTAGCATTAAAAGGAGTGATGAACCTGAGGAGGAGATGGTTGAATCAAGTGATAATAACAACTTGAATATACTAGTCAAAAGGTTTGAAAAGTATCTCAAGAAAGGCAACAAAGGTAATCATAGGAGGTATAATTCTAAACAAAATGATTCAAGTAATACTCCTAATTTCTCTTGTTAGAAAGCAAGGACATATAAAAATTGAAGGTTTTAACATTACCAAAGAGAAGGAGAAGGTTGGTGACAGGAAAAAGGAGAAAAAGGCCAAGGAAATACGTGCCTACGTAGCTTGGGAAGGCAATGATGATTCAACAAGTAGCTCATAACAAGATGGAAGTGAAGAAGCAAACTTGTGCCTCATGGCTAGATATGAGTCATCTTCATCATGCCAAGTGAGTTCCATGTCATAAAAAGTCAAGAATGATTATAATCAATGGTTGTGTGAGTTTGAAGAGTTGCATAATGAAGTTAACAAAATTTTTGTCATAAACAATCGATTAAAAGGATTAAACAGCTGGCTAGAAAACAGAGTTAATAAGCTAGAATCAGAAATAATCGATTTAAAAATTGATTTCGAACACCTGGACATGATTTACTATAATTCAACATGTTCTTTTGAAAACTAGTTGGCTACAAATCCGTGTGAAAATTGCACTGTTTTGAAAAATTAAGTGAAATACCTTTTGAAAACTTGTGCAAAATTCACAAGAGGGAAAGCAAACCCAGAAGTTGTTCTTAGCTCTCAAAATTGTGTTTTTGGGAAGGCTAAACTTGGTTATAATCCTACTTTTGAAAAGAAAGCCAAGAAGTTCTCTAGTTTCTTTTCCAAAAGTGAGCCAAATGATACGCCATTCATTTCTTGAAACTATTGTATGAAGAAAGGTCGTGTTTATAAGAACTACTATGCAAGGAAATATGATGTTCCAAAGGTAGAAGGTTTGCTATAAATCACCTAAAAGTATTTAATTGTAAATGTTTTCTTTTAAATAATGGCAAAGAGGAACTTGGAAAGTTTGATTCTAAAGTAGATGAAGGCATATTTCTTGGTTATGCTACAAATAGCCATGCATATAGGATATATAAAAAAGGCTGATGATTGTTGAAGAGTATGTGAATATGGTATTTGATGAAACTAACCCAATGTTACCAGATCCAAGGTATAAGAATGCAGATGATGAAGATATACTTATGGAAAAGCAACCTGCTGCAGTAAATCAATCAATTGAAAAGGAAAATCAGTCGACTGAAAAAGCTGTAGATAGAAACTTACCCAAGGAGTGGATTGAACCTAAAGGACTATCAAAGGACAACATCATTGGTGATATGAGTCAAAGAGTATCCACTAGACACAAGCTTACTTATTGTGAACATGTGACATTTGTGTCTCAAATTGAACCTAAGAATTTGACTGATGCTTTAGGTGATAGTAATTGGGTTGTTGCTATGCAAGATGAACTAATAAATTCACCAGAAATGAAGTATGGTCTCTAGTTCCCAGAACAAATGAAATGAATGTGATTGGTACTAAATGGATGTTTAGAAATAAAATGGATGAAGATGGTAACATAGTTAGAAACAAAGTTAGGTTAGTTGCTAAAGGGTATAATCAAAAGAAAGGTATTGATTGGACATGTAGCTAGGCTAGAAATTATGAGATTATTATCGGCATATGCTTGCATGTGTAATTTCAAAATTTCTCAAATGGATGTGAAAAGTGCATTCTTGAATGGTTTCTTAAATGAAGAAGTGTATGTATCATAACCCCCTGGCTTTTAAGATCACCTCTACCCTAACCAGGTTTTCAAATTGAAAAAGGCTTTTTATGGTTTAAAATAAGCACCACGATAGTGGTATTAAAGACTAAGCAACTTTCTTTTATCAAAAGGATATGCTAGAGGTGTTGTTGATAAAATACTCTTCATTAGAAAACGTGCAAGTGATGTTATACTTGTTCAAATGTATGTTGAAGATATAATATTTGGCTCAAATAATAATTCCACGTGTAAAGAGTTTGTTGCAGCTATGTAGGGTGAATTTGAAATGTCTATGATGGGTGAGCTAACCTACTTCCTAGGGCTACAAGTAAAGCAACTCAAGCAAGGGACATTTTTAAACAGGTCAAAATAATGTTTTGACTTATTGAAAAAGTTTAAAATGGAGGATTGCAAAGAGGTTGCCACTCCAATTGCCACAAATTGTCTTATGGATGCAGATGTAGTGAGGCAGCAAGTTGATTCAACCAAATATAGAGGGTTGATTAGTTCTTTGCTATATCTAGCAGCAAGTAGGACATACATTCAATTTAGTGTATGTTTGTGTGCAAGGTTTCAATCCAATCCAAAGGAGTCACACTTTAAAGCTACAAAAAGACTCTCAAGTATCTGAAAGGAACAAATAATGTTGGATTATGGTATCCTAGTGATTCTAACATTGTTCTTAGTGGTTTTTCATATTCTAACTATACAAGGTTCAAATTGGATAAGAAAAGCACAAGTGGTACATGTCATCTACTTGGCTCAAGCCTAATCTCATGGAATAAGCAAGCATGTGTAGCCTAATCTGGACATGGATGTGCTCAAATAATTTGACTAAAGCATCAAGTCATGAATTATGGTGAAAAGCTAGAGAAGGTACCTTTTTATTGTAATTCAAGTGATATCAACCTAACTAAAAATCCAATTCAACATTCTAAAACTAAACACATTGAAATCAGGCATAATTTCATAAGAGATTATGTTCAAAAAGGTGAAATTGAAATCAAGTTTGTGAAAACTGAAAACTAATTGGCTAACTTATTCGCTAAACCACTCGCACGTGATAGATTTAACAAGCTTAGAACTGAATTGGGTGTTCTGGACATGAAGCATGTGTGTTGATATTTGTTTGGCTTGTTATATTGGATCATGTGCTTGTTGCATTTAAAGTGATAAATTCTGCTTAAAATGTGAATTATCAAGATTTCAATTTGTTGAATTTGCAAAAATAACACATAGATTTCACTTAAACTGTCAAAATCAACATAATGTGTGATCTAGCATGTTTTTAATCTACTATTTTCACAAAATAACACATAAATTTCACTTAAACTATCATAGCATGAATTTCGTGTGATATGAAATTTAGTCTATTAAATTTGTAAAAACAACACATAGATTTCACTTAAAATTGGCATAACACTCAATTCGTGTGACCTGGTGCATTTTTAATCGACTAACTCTGCATTTTTATATGTTGATTTCACTTATGTTGATGTAGATATCCTCGAATTGAATTCAATTGATTGACCCAGTCAAATTAATATCACATGACATTGTTTGGACTGTAATAGTAGTAAATAACAACTAATGCATAAGCTAAACCCAACTTTTCATATTGCATTGACCATAAATCACTTTTATTGCATGATTTCCAACGTGCATGCATCTGTTGTTAACTGTTTTGAGTGGATAGTTGTTAGCACTGCATTTTTCCATATTTTTCCTTTCTAAAAGTTTTCTTTTTATAGTATAAATAATGTGTTTTCATTTTTAACTAATTAGTTTTTGTTGATAGTTTAGAAAAATAAAGTTTTCATAAAAATATGTTAAAAAGGTTAATTTTAAGAGTATTTTAATGCATTTAGTTAGTCCTTTCTAGATCTCCTTTTTAGAATAAATTAGCTTTACCAGGAAAACCTTATCATTATTGATTTGCATGTGAGCCCTTTAATCTAATTTTCTCTTTTTGTAGAGAGGCCCCTGATCAACTAAATTGTTGGTGGCCAAAATGCATGTTTTGTTAAAAAAAAGGAGTTGGATCATTATGATGCAGAACCACGAGAGTCATAAAGAGCAACACTCCATTTTGAGAGGAAATTTAATTCTAAAATCAGATGAGTCTGATGTGCAATCAAAGGAGGATGATGTGTGATCAAGATAGAGAGAGATTAGAGCAGATTCGTGGTAGATTCGTGAATGCGTGGAAGGATCAAAGCAAAAGCAAGGGTTGCAATTTTTGTTGGAGCAAGGAGGAAAGGGTTAGGTAGTTTTCACGTTCCTTTTTTATTTTTTTTTTTGTTACGGTTTTTAAGCGTAGCATTTTAGGTTTTCAAGAGAACCCTGGTGTGTGCGTGAAGAGACATTTGTTTTAGGGGCTAGGGTTCGAGAGTGTTCTTACGAGAGAGGGAAATAGTCCATTGTAAGAAAGGTTCTCCATCTCTAATGAGCACAAAGTGTCCTTCAAAGATTGGATTTTTCCTTTGTGTGTGAGTGGTTTCACTTGGTTTTTCACGAGCACAAAGTGGTTGGGAATTGCTTATTGAACCTCTTTTCACCATTCTAATTTTAGCCTCTACGTTGTCCTTTTGTAACACTTATTTAATTCTACAATGAAATACACTTTACTATTCAGTTTCCTTTCCAATTTTCTGTTTTGATTTTAGTTTGTTTAGTTTTTGCTTGCAATGTTATGATTTCTGCATTTAATTCTAAAGCAATTTAAATTTTCTTTACTACTTTCTAGTTTTAAGTTTAGTTTGTGTTGTTGAGTTAATGATTGAGCATGATTCACAATTCTGCACACATAAATGTTTCCTTTTGGAAATCAAGTGACCCCAAAGTGCGCATAAATTATCGAGATGTATTCCCGAGTGCAGAGGAATCCATGAGAATATCATGTACTATGTTTCAGTTTGTTATTTTTGTAATTTTTAATCCTAAAGTGTTCTATTATTGATTTATGATTTTGCATCATTTACTTTCCTTGTCTCAGATTTAAAATTCTTGCAGCATTTAGTTTGTAGGATCATTGTTTCTGTTGGTATTAGTGGTAGGAACTTTTATCTCATGCATTTTTAGTTTATACACCTACATCTACATTAGTTTACTTTTCTACAATAGTTTTTATTAGGTTCTTCTATTTTATACCTTTATTAGCATCAATCTCATTGGTTTCTTCTATATAAAGCATGCTTGCATTGGATTTAAATCACCTAAACTGAAGCTAATTTCATGGAGTGAATTGTTGTTATGAATTGAGCACCAAATATGCCTTGCATTCATATTATATATTGATACAAATTTGAGTTCTGGTTTAATGCTCTGATTCAGTGTTTTTAATGTGTTGCATTCACGTCTTGTACTCTATTGCCACGATTTGAGCATGAACAAGTTCCTCATGGTATAGGTTGCTCTTTGTGTGTTTTCATTGCACTGAATTGCATCTAACATCAATGGTGTATACCATTCTACATTCAAATAGGCTAAGCAATCATGTTGTCACATTTAGTAGTGGACATAGGTGCTTGATTGGTTGATTAAATTTAAGTCTTGCTACCACAGGATTCATGCACATCATCTTGGTCTTGTCTAAATTTCATTTTGCATTTAGTTTTAGCATTGTTCATGGCCTATAATAATTGCTAATGTGTGCATTGCATCATTTTTCTAATTTGTTCACACATGCTTCACTTATTTAGGCACTTTTTCATTCCATTTAAATTTAGTTTCTCAAATCCATTAGGTCTCATGTATTGCATTCTTTCATATCTTTATTTAGTTTCATTGATGAATTTAGTTTAGTTGTTGGGGAAATGGCAACTTGAGTTCTAGTTTGCATAGTTTATTCTTGCATCTTTGTGCATAATTTTGTTTTTCTTTTCTTTTTATTTGCATAGTTAAAAAACTTGTTGTGTATAGTTTCTGGTATGAATGTATTCAATTAGTTGAATTGTTTTTCAATCAACTAATTTCACTTAAGTCAAGTGAAACCAACTTATTGTACAGACAAATCAACCTATTGAATTCACTTAAGACCAAACTATATAAGTTGTCTTTTAGAGAGATGAGGCACGACTTTGAGTTTTTTAGCGCAAAAAACAATCATTCATCTCTTGCTTGGAGCTTTAAGAACTCGAGTTTGGTTGGCTAGGGAGATCCACCTTCAGGTTTCGTAGTTCTTGTGCCTCTGGTTGTGTTCTTGGTGTGATTTCAGGTCTGTTAGTGTGTTTCTTACAGTAGTGTGGTTAAGATTTTTGTGTAAGTCGTGTTTCTATTGTTAAAAAGTGTAATCTTGGTTTGTGATTTGAAAAACTTTTGATAATAGTGGAAACCAAGCTCAGGTTGTCCTGGTAAACTAGATGTAGCTTTGTGATTGAGTGAACCAGTATAAAAACAACTATCAAATTCTCTTTCCCTTATCTTACTTAGTTTGAAATCTTAAGAAAATCAAGCAAATCAATATTTGTTGATTTTGCATGTGTTCTGTGTTATTTGGTAGTGTAATCTTGTTAGCAATACTATTTGGAACAAATCTTGGGTGAGAAAGCATGTTGTTTGTGTGAGATTCGCCAATTTTGTATTCTACATTTTGCATAATTTCCTAGTATTTTAGCCAATTGTTTTGAAATTTTAATCCGTTGATTCATAGTGTATGAATACACACTACAAGAAATATGGTTATTATCTACGCCAATAAGTTGTAGGTAATAGACATTTTTCGTAGAGAATTTAAATTTACCTATGAATTACCTACGAACTGAATTTCGCAGGTATTACGCTGATAAGTAATTTTATCTACGAAAATATTGTTCGTAGGTAACTTACCTACGACTATTATCTATGAAATATAATGTAGAAACTTTTGTAGATAAATTTATTTTTTTGTTATATATAAATGTTAGTGTTATCTAAGAAAATTTTTCATAGATAAAATAAAATTATCTATGAAAATAATTTCGTAGATAATATACAGTTTTCTTGTAGTGAAATCAGCCTGCTATTTTTAATTTTGATCAGTTGAAAGTGTACTGTCCTGCAGCTTTTGTAATCGAATTTTGTGATCTAATTGATTCAAAGAAAAGGGGTTTTAATCTTTCTAAAAATTTTATATAGTCAATTCAATCCCCTCTTCTTTGCTTGAACTACCATTTCATTACTAACGTATACAATCATGTAAACACAAGATATTTGATAAACATAAACAAGATAATCAAGAGCATGCAATACAACACAAAATTCAAAAGAAAAGGACTGAACACTTAGCTTGAACCGAGAAGATGATTTCAAATCGCTCTAGATACCACTTGATGACATTCCTTTCATGTGGTTGCTGGAACAAGGAGGCTTCATGGCTTAATGCAACGAAAGACAGGTGCAAAAAGGTGTTTTTGGTGGTGGTGATTGAATGATGAAAGAACTCTAAGAAGGTTGGTCAATCTTAGAGGGGGAAGGCTATAGGAGATTCTAAGAGAAGCTTTAGCTAGGTGACTCTCAATTATAAGTTGTGGAGTGAACTCAACAACATTTCCTTACATAGTCAACAATGCTAAATACAAGCGATGGAGGCCACCATTTATAGTAGAAGGCAAACTCCAAATGCAAGTTAAATGTACAACGAAATTGAATGCAAATGTAGCACATGCTAGTTGAAAAAATGGTGCCTAAATGTAGATCTAACCTCCTAGATCCACAATTCTCGAATCACTAGCCACATGGCATGGTCACGCCCCCCCTCATTTACAACATGTGCTAAATGTTTAATGCATGGACAAGCTAGCAACATTCTTGGGCTTGGCTTTTGGAATTAGGCTTAAATGGATCCAATTTCAAAAGCTAGGTGAGTTATGATCCAATCTACTTTCTATACTTTTTACAATTTATTTAGAAAGCATGGCCTAAACACTTGGCCTAATTTAAATCTACACTAATGGACTAAGACACATCAATCAAATCTTGATATCTTCCTTCGCACATGAAAATAGTATTTGAAGCCCATTGGGCTTTTGAAGCTTCATCTCTTCCTGTATCCTTCCCAGCATGCCTATAACGTCCCTACTGGAAATTACTTAATTAATTTAAATAAATAACCAATTTATTTAATAACCTCATATTTTCATTATTCCCAAACGCAGGAAAATTAAAACCAATAACCGAGGTGTCATAATTTAAACAATATTAGTGTAATAACTTATTACAAATTCCGAAAATATTCTGATAAGGTAAAAGAAAAGACATAATAGATTTCCTAGCTCCAACCCAAGCTATCCCCTCTCTCCGTCTCATGCATTAGCAGCATCACCTATATCATCAACTACTTTCGTGTAAAGAATTACACGATCATCGCCAAGCACAAACAAAAAGGGTGAGCTTAGTAATATAAGAAATCACACAAATTAAATAATATATAAACAACTAGTTATATTATCATAGCTAGACCTTGGCCAAGTTCTTAATACCCCAAGGCTTTTCAACCTTCAATTTACATAACAAGATTAAACATAGACTCGGGATTTATGATGCTCACACGAACCTGCCCGCTCGTGGTCCTGCCTTTACGAACCTCCCCACTCGTAATCCTACTTTACGAATCTGCCCGCCCGTAGTCCAACACACGTGATCAACCAGCTACGTACCTTCCCACACGTAGCATCTCTCAAATATGAGCATGGAACATACGAACCTACATCGCTCGTATCCCCACATGAGAGTAACTGGGAATGAACCTCCCCACTCATACCATCACGTGTTAACCACCATCCATGAACCTACCGTCTCATGGCACAACATCCACGTCCGCATAAATGTATACAACAATACACACAAATTGCACTAAACTCGCTTGGGCTAGGAGCCTTAGCTTAAGCGACTAGGCCTATCTCACTTAGGCTAAGCGTCCTCACCTGAGCGAGAGTGCTACAGAAACTTAACGCGAGGTCTCGCTTGGGCGAAATCATCCCTCGCCCAACACTAAGTCTCTCGACGGCGAGACAAGAAGCATCACACTCATCCTGTCACGATCTCTCGCTTAGGCAAGTAGCTCTCGCCTGAGCGAGTTGCTTAGTCGCCCAAACCATCGACTCCTCGACTGAGCAAGACCTTCGAGCACAACCTCATAACTACTCGATTTCTTGCTTAGGCGAGCTGCTCTTGCCCGAGTGAGATGCTCGAACACAAACCAAGTTTTGCGTTTATGCTATTCTCGCTTAGGCGAGCCTCGCTAGCTTAGGCGAGAATAGCAGACATTCTCTCTGTCATGCACTCAAAAACCAAACCAATTTGTCCAAAACCACATTCAACTTTACGAAGCAATTCATCACAGAGTATAAGCATTATGAACATGATTGGAACACCAAATTGACAACCAAAATTCGAAATTGAACCTTAATCCACAATAGTACAAAAAATCCTATTATTCCCATACAATCTCGTGAGGGTTTAATCATATAACATCAAAACAAGCAAACCCCCAATTCACACCACAATGACAACGAAATTTCATGACAAGGATACATTTATTCATGCATATTTCAGAATAGGCAAAATTATTAAGAATCAGAAATTTACATACAATAGATCTCCCCTAACCTGGTTTTCCTCTACTTAAAACAATGAAGGTGATAGCTCTTCTTGCCCCAAAATTGACTTCCCTTGATGCCCATCAAATTCAGCTCTCTTGAATCCCTCTAACTCACATTTTCATTCCAAAACTTGTGCTCTTGTTTTACTCTAGCTTTCAGACTCCAAAAACCCTCCTAATTACCTAAATTTCCCTTTTTATATGGTTCCTAATTGTGGTAAATGGCAAAAAATAACGAAAATTGGTCTTTTTAATGCTTATAATTACCATTATGGGTTGTTTTTCCCAGCTACCTTGGCTGCCCCCATTAATTCTAGGGTTTTTCCCACCCTTTCACATTCAAGTCACCATTATATTAGCAAAAATAAAGAAATCAATTTTGTTCTCAGTAAGGTTTCAACACAGAACCATGGAATCATAAAGTCTAAGCACAACCAATTCAACCAATCATGTTTCATGATAATTCCTATAATTCTATAATTATGTTATCACTCACATAATCATGCATATTATTAAAAGGCTAAAATACTCCCTTGGTCCATGTTTTCGCTGAAAAATCTCAAATAGGTCCATAGATTTTTTTAATCTCAATTTGGTCCATAATTATGCAAAATTGATTCAATTAAGCCCAATTCGTTAACAGCGTTAAGTTGAGTAACGATTTTTTGTATAACACTGTACACGTTTCAATGGATGGCTGATGTGAATTTATTTTTTAATGTGAACAGTACAAGGTGGAAATTAATTTTTGAATTAAACAGACATGTTTTTCAAGTTCAGCGTTTTGTTTATTCATTTCGTAATTATAACGTCGTTTTGGGATGATTTTAAAATTAGGGATTAAGAGAAATAAGGATTACGAGTAGGGTTTGGGATTGCGACGAGGGATTGGGATATCGAGGCGGAGGAATGCAAGGCGGAGGAAGGCCCTACCATTTTTCAAGGTTGATTGCAATCTCCAGGCTTTATCATGACGACATTGTTGAGCGAAGGTCATCTACATTGAAGGTTAGAAGTTGGATTTGGGAATTTTGTTTGTTATTTTCGTTGATTGGGGTTTAGTGTTTTTTCGACTTTCGTTTTTTATTTGCTTTGTTTTCATGGATGGAAGTGTGGGAGTGTTGTGTGATTGGGGTTTAAGGTGTTTCATTTTCCATTTTGTGAGTGGGTCTGTGGTCCCCCATTTGCTTTGAGCAGTGTAGTTTATATTATTTGTGGTCCCCCATATTAATTTGTCAGTTTGACGGTGGTATGGACAGTAATATGTGTATCCTTTTGTGGGCATTTTAATTTCAGGTTGGATGTCTGAAGATCGTTTCGAAGTGGTGGTCCACCACTGTGGGCATTTTGTCAGTGATGGGAAGCTACGGTATGACGGTGGGGAAAGGGTGTCGTGGTTCTGTGATCCTGATACGTGGAGCTATTTCGAGATTCTGCATGAAGTACGAGAGTTGGGACATCTTAATCCCAAAGAGTTGTGGTACTCTGTTGGAGGAGAGTCAGTGCTAGAAGATAGGTTGGTGCAGCTAGTTGATGACAAAGGTGCTATGCATATGGCCACCATATCTATGATAAATGGTGTTGTTCATCTTTATGTGGTGCACAGGATGACTGAACCTGAGGTTATTAACATGATCGAAGGGGTTGTGGTTGATAATGAAGGGGATAAAGAAGTGGAGGGTGATGGTGAAGTTGAAAAGGAGTTAGATGATGAAGTTAATGGATAAGGAGGATGTGCAGGATTTTGATGCTGAAGTTGAAAAGGAGTTGGATGATGATGGAGAAAAAGAGACTGATAAGGAGGATGTGCAGGAGGATGTGCAGGAGGTTAATGCTGATGTTGAAGAGAACTTACATTAGGCAGATGAGGTGGAGGTGGTTGAGGTTTATGACGAAATTGAAGATAAGTCAAATGCAAATGGTGAGGATACAAGGATTGATGTTGCTGCAGAGAAGTTTTGTGATGAAGGGCTTGTTGATGTCAGTGTTGAAGCTGACGAGGAAGTTGAGCCATGGGATGGTCACATGGAATGTGAAGTTGGTGGTACTCCAGAAGATATTGGAGGAGCAGGTTCTTCCAGTCAACCACACTGTAGTAATTCAAGTGAGGATGAGGTTGTAGGAGTAGGATCTGGTGATGAATTTTCAGATATTGAGTGGCACTCAGATGAATTCCTTACTGCAACCGACACTGATGAGGAAGACAAGTTTGGGTCTGTTATAACAACACCAAAATTATGTGCTTAAATCAAACTTTTTCATTCAATACACAATCAAACTTTTACAATGCATTATGGATTTTTCATCAACAACGAAAATAATATTACATTCAATACACAAACAAAACAAACCCCCCAAAATAACACCCTTATCCTATTTTCCAAATTCATGACAGATTTTTCTAAACTAAGAATTTTCATCCTTTGCCCGTACATTTCTTCCATATTCAGCACACTAACATCCCTTTCTTCATTCTTCATGACTGAACCAACAATTTCTTCATCTCCACTGAACCAACTAAAGTAATTGTAGCCAACCAATTGTTCAGAACCCCTCTGTCCAAAAACCATACATACAGTCGTCAAATATCTCCTGCTTAACTTAAACGAAAAAAATCAAAGTTCCATGGATCTTACCTTATACTTAGGACATCCCTAGAATTGTTTCCCCCTATTTTTAGGGGTTCTAGCAGTTCTCAAGACAGCTTTCTCACCACAATAGCAAACAGGCATTGAACCTAACCTCTTTGACCCACCTCCACGACAAGAATCACTTTGATTTTGCACCTCCAACCCATTACAGGAGCACGTCAACCATGAATGAGAAGAAGCCATAAACAAACTATTCTCTTCTCTCCTTTCAGTTCCTGCCACCCAAAATGCTAGGGCAAACTACTAGATGTTACTAAATAGGAGAACACCACGTCATTTGCACTACTTCTCACAATTAACTGACAGCAAAGCATGTACAAAACTCCAGGTCATCAGCAGTAAACGCCATTTATGAAGAAATAACGGAATGGGCTTAATTGAATCAATTTTGTAGAATTATGGACCAAATTGAGATTAAAAAAAATCTATGGACCTATTTGAGATTTTCCAGCGAAAACATGGACCAAGGGAGTATTTTAGCCTTATTAAAATTAATAATAAATCAAACAACACATAAATGGCATACATAGGACTTAAACCCAAGTCCTCTCACACAACCAGGTACTCTCAACCACTTGAGTTAGTACTTTTCCACGCCATAACAATTAACATTGAATGTCCTACGGTTACTACTACCCGCATTTATTAAATAATTATTTATTTAATTATTTCAATTTCGCGGGTCTTACAATGCCTCTAGTGACTAGGCCTTTGATTGAGCCTAAGTCATCACTAGGTCTTCCAAAAACTATAAATTTAAATGTATGGTTGTTGAAACTTTTATCTCGCATTAATTGCAACATTTAGAAGTTTCCTAATAAATTTTGTTCTTGCACCTCTAAAAATGAATTTCTTATAAAATATTGTTTAATTTGAAAGTTCATTTTTGTTATTGCACCTTCCAAAGCTATTAGAATTTATAATGTATTAGTTGAGTTTTGTTGGACTGGAATGTTGATACAAAATTGTTTACTATCTCTTTGGACAATTGTAACACAAATGATAGCATGATTGAAAAATTAAGGATAAATTATAGTTGGGCACACTCAGTAAAAAAATATCTTTGTTTCATATGTGTTGTTCAACACATAGCCTTAATTTGATTTTGAAAGTTAATAGTTGTAAAAAGAGATAAAAAATAGAAGAAGTACAATATTAGACAATAACAACTTAAAGGATGGAAAAATTTAGGAAACAGTTAAAAAATTGTGAATTTCTTTACTAAAAATTTATGTTTAGAGTACTTGAGATGGAATTCCAGTTATTAAATGCTTAATATTGTCATATGTTAAATCATATGTTCTTTTGGTTAAAACAACATGAAGTTAATACACTTCTTTGCCAATTGATTTGCAATGAGAATTTGCATGAGGTTTTTCAAAGATTATGATTGTTTAATGATAACACAAAAGTCATTTCTAGCTATAAATATCTCACTGCTAACATTTTTTACCCAAAAATTTGTGAGATCAAGATTGCAATAGATGACTAGTTAAATTTTCTAATACAACCATTCAAAATAGGGCAAAACTATAACATCCCAATTTTAACAGCTTGAAACTAATAGAATTAGATGCTTCATCATAGTATTCAAAAGGCTTAAATATACATTTGATCCTTATTTTTGTTGTTTTTATTCAGATTGGTCCATCTTTTCGATTTGTGTTCAATTAAGTCCTCATTTTCGTCAAATTGTGGTCAATTTGGTCATTTTCACTAACATTGTTTAAATAGTTAATGTTTTTGAACAGTACATGACACGTGTCAGCTCCTAGTTTTTTTAATTTTTTTTAATTTTTTTTATATATTTTTTAAATTTTTTAAAATTTTTCAATTTTTTTTTATTTCAAAAAATTTGTCCACGTGTCAAGTCACATTTGTGCCACGTGTCAATGCTAGTGCCACGTGTCAGTTTGTGGTAGTATTATTTTTTTTTCAATTTAGTCCCTATATTCGTTGTTTTTGTTCAATTTAATCCCAATTTTTGTTAAAATAAATTAATTTTGTCCCTTTCAAATTGACATTCAATTTAATATCTTTTATACAAATTATATTAATATTTTTTCTAAAATTGACATTTGAATTAATTATTTTTTAAATTCAATTATAAATTATTAAATTTAATTATAAATTGAATAAAATTCTTATATTTAATTGCTAAATAGAATATAATTATTTAAAATATTATAAGAATAAAGTTATTAAAAAAATTTTCTAATGTTTATATTCTAAAATACTTTTAAAATTATATATACAAATATTTTAAATATTCAAAATATTTTAGAAAAGTAAATATAAAATATTTTAGAAAAGTAAACTAATATTTGTAAAATTAACATTTAAATAAAAAATATTTTAGATTTTAATATCTAAAATGCAATAAAAATATTAAATATTTTAAATTTAAATGTGAATTTTACAAATGTTAATATATATTTTTAAAATTTTAATAATTATATTTTAATAATATTTAAATAATTATATTTTATTTAACAATTGAATCTAAGAAATATATTCAATTTATAATTAAATATTATAATTTATAATTGAATTTAAAAAAAAATTAATAATAATGTCAAGTTTTTGGTCCCTCGAGTTTTTAAAAGGGTTAAATATATTTTTGGTCCCTCAAGTTTCAGCCAAATTTGGAATTAGTCCCTCATCCAAACTTTTGACCAATTTAGTCTTTCATCTTTAAAAATGCGTGAATTTAGTCCTTTTAGCCAAATTTTGTTAAGTTTATCTGACGTTTCAAGCGCATTTCATGATAGTATTTGAATTATTTACACCGTTTGAAACATTTTTGCTTCAATGTTAACTCAAATATTATCACAAAATGCGTTTAAAATGTCAAATAAACTTCATAAAATTTGGTAAGAAGGACTAAATTCACGCATTTCTAAAGATGAAGGACTAAATTGGTATAAAATTTCGAAGAGGGACTAATTCCAAAATTCACTGAAACTTGAGGGATTAAAAATATATTTAACCCTTTTAAAAATTAAATGGTTCTATTTTAACAAAATTTGGGACTAAATTAAACAAAAATAACGAACATAGAGACTGAATTGAACAAAAATAACGAATATCGGGACTAAATTGAACAAAAAGAAATAATACAACCACAAACTGACACGTGACACTAGCATTGACATGTGGACAATTTTTTTGAAATTAAAAAAAAAAACAGAAGCTGACATGTGGCATGTACTGTTCAAAAACGTTAACTATTTAAACACTGTTAGTGAAAATGACCAAATTGACCACAATTTGACGAAAATGAGGACTTAATTGAACATAAAATGAAAATAGGGACCAAATTGAATAAAAAAAACAAAAATAGGGACCAAATGTATATTTAAGCCTATTCAAAATAGTTAATCAAAAGTATAAAGTATATTAATAGAATCTTACAAAAAGATAGGACTACAAAAATATATCATTCATACACTTAGCCAAACTAACAAGCCTATACAAAATTATTCACTTACTAAAACTTCTCAAGACCTTCCGCTACTCTAACTGATAGCTCCTCATCTACTAGAGGTGCCTCTACACCTACAACTTCATCTACTCCCACCAAATAAGTGATCATCGCAAAAGAAGAGATGAACAAAATAAGAAAACACAAAAAACACAACAGGGTAAGCTAATGTACAAAAAAATTATTCACACATATATTTATTTCATGCCAAAAACCTACAAACATGGTATATAACATATCTATATTTATAATCACAAGAGCAGTTGACATTAAACTCAATTATTTGGATACATGCCATAGATATAAGTACCATTAAAGGTCTACAACTATAATGGTTTCTAGTCTTCGTAGAGTACTAAGACACAAAGGGTCATCACCCAACCACACAAGGTTAATCCTAGTCTATGATTGAAGAACAAGTACAAATGTTAGGACCACCTACCACTCTCACCACATAACTTATTCTACTCTATGTGAGTTTGAATAATTATTAAAGTCAAGATAAATTCTTCTAGATTCCCCTATATCCAAGCATACACTAACAATAACAAAACTAGGAATTTTAATTGAATTCTTCAAACTTCATCACATCTGCTCACCACATCATATTATATTCAATCATCATAATGAGAACCATAAATATATTTCACATCAAACACAAAACTCCTTAGAACAGTCAAATAAGAGAAACAAGAAAAACAAGGCAAATAACACAATACATAAAGTACATAAAAATAGTGAAAGCCATTTCTCTAACAGCAGACTTCAAAACAAAGATCCCACTGTTCAAATTGAAGATTCACGTGTCTAGGATCAATTGTTAAAATTTGAACTCGATTTGATAGTTAACGAAGCAAAAATCTCCATTTTACCAAATGAATGCAAATTAGAAAAACAGGTGGCGCCTAACACAGGAAAAGTAGTGCCTAACGCCTAGCCCCTGGAAAACACTGATTTCCAACGCCTGACGAAACTGTAATGGCACCCGACGACACTATAATGGCGCCCGATGTTGTATCAGAAACAACACTTTGGGGAAAAATGATCTTATGCAATTGACTGATTGGGCACCTTTCCTTTAGTGTTTTTGATTCCAAATGATTTTAGAGAGTTAAGGATACTAATACCCAAGCAGTCTAAACATAGATTCAAACATTTCCCCAAATTAAGACCAAACACAGATCAATTATCAAATAGTTCAACATACAACTCATCAATTCAACAAACCACATCAAAATTAACTATCAAGATGATCAATTCAACATAAAACCATCTTCCCTTACCTGACCAAACTGTATGAATAGCCCTAAGATAGCTCAACACCTTTAGCTCCACATGATGCTCTATTTATACCTAGGAATAACACAAGAACAATAAGAACCTGCTGTTACGATCACTAATTAACAGAGACTCATATAGAAGATTAAAAGAATACATGCAAGCATAAAAGCCTCACATGCGTCAAAAACTAGAAGAAGACCAAGAAAAAAGGGCTGAAACTTAACTTTAGCGAACAGAGAAACTGATCGATCGAATTTAAAGAGGTTATCGCGAGGATCACTCATACGGTCTCATATCATTAATCAGGCGAACAGAGGGGAAGAACCCTTAGAGAGAAGTTAGAGAACTCTAGAAAAGTGGTTTCTAGAGAGATGGTGTGTTTCAAAATAATGAAACTCGTTTATAACAATTATATTTATACTAAAACATTTTAATATTGAAATAATCGAGTCTCATTATTTTTAAGCCACTATTACTTTTAAAACGCCATTTTTTAGATTTGAGGTACAAGATGGGTTTGCTAGAATATTATTTTTTATAAATTGTATGATATTGGTTGTGATCTAGAACTTAAGAAGATTTGCCAAAAGTGTTGTGATTTGGTTTTAGAATATCAATAAAAAAAAGAACAAAACTTCTTATAAATTTACATTATTGGAGGTGACAAAGTTGGATTATTAAATTGTAAGGAGTGTTTTAGATATTTAATAAGAAATGTAGCTTTTGAATATGTTTTTAGTACCATAAATCATTAAGTTCTTATCATAGTTCCCTTAGTCCTGTTAGTATAGAGGTTTTGAAATGTATTTGAAGTAAATCATAGGTTAAAATACCTTTTTGGTCTCAATTTTCGTCAAATTTTTTCAAATAAGTCCTAATTTTGGTTTTATGTTCAAATAGGTCCTAATTTTCGTCAATTATGTTCAATTTGGTCCTTTTTTGCTAACACCGTTTAAATCATTAACGGTCATGAACAGTGACTGCCACGTGTCATTTCGTGGTATTTTTTGAATTTTTTTTTATTTTAATTTTTAATTTTTAAATTTTTTTTTAAATTTTTTTATTTTTTTTAAATGTACACGTGTCAACCCAGGAGTGTGCCACGTGTCACTTTGTGGTTTTTTTGAATTTTTTATTTTATTTTTTTGAATTTTTTTGAATTATTTTTTAAATGTCCACGTGTCAATCT
>Ga0214544_1005752_pt1:0-20000 | contig 23674 bp, 8 predicted proteins | sample CNSS3metaG_FD_160074 | JGI IMG/M metagenome (GOLD analysis project Ga0214544, IMG submission 160074) | Root nodule microbial communities from cowpea collected in UCLA plant growth center, Los Angeles, California, USA - CNSS3 | ecosystem: Host-associated > Plants > Roots > Nodule | place...
ATTATCTTTGTGATTCATGCTTATATTTCTTAATTGGTATTTGTGCTTATGTTGTAATTGATATAATTAATTTATTTATTAATGTTATCCAAGTGGGAGATTGTTGTATTTTATATAATTTTATTATGTAAAATTATTATTCTCTATTTTATTATTATTGTGGATTAACATTAATTAATAAATTATATTATTTGTAAATATCAATTATATTGCACAATTGTTATTAATTTATGGATAATATATATTGGGTTTCTGATGAATGATCCGTGATGGGTTGGATTGTTCAATGAACGGTCTTTGATGGACTTAAGTATTCAGGAACTTGTTGAGAGGTCCCTGATCTCTGCTGGTAAGGTTATAAAACTGATACCCATTAATTAGTTTTTATGAGATGATGTAAAATACATTTGTATGATGCGCTCTAGAAAAACCTACCAGAAAAAGAACATCATGGTCTCAACACACTTACAGAAAGATGGGTCTTTTATTGATTTCGTGTGTTCTATAAGTGCTAATTTTTCACCTACTATCTTAATAACGAGGTACGCTTTCACGTTTTATTTGTTTAAATATTGAGAACTCTTCAATTAATGTAGGGTTTATGATTTATATGATTGATCTTTATGATTCATAATCTAATAGGTGATAGTGGTGAAGGGTCATGAAATGAAGGGTGAGGGTGATGAAGGAGTCCATGGTGAGGGTCATAATGAAGTAAAGGTTAAGGGTAATAATGAAGTGGAGGGTGAGACTAAATTGAACAAATTTAGCTACAATAGAGACTTATTTGAATAAAACACAAACAATTATAATCAAAACAATTCATGTAATATGAATAGTGTCAGCTTGTACACTTTGTCATTATCAATTTAAACGACGTCAGCGAAAAGGATGAAATTAAACATAGTTTAACAAAACAGAGACCAAATTGAACTTGTAAAAAAAAAAAGAAGGGATCAAACTGAACAAACTGGATCAAAATAAGGATCAAAACAATATTTAAGCCTTACCATATTTTTATGATGTAATATGAAATAGGATAATTAGTAAATAATTATGTTTATAAATGACCTACTTGTTATTTAATTAAAGATTAAGGATAGTCATCAAAATATAACAAATATTAAAAAAATGTTTATATCAATAATTTTATTTTAACTATCTTTGTATATCACTTTTAACAACTATTTTTAATATAATTATCGTTAAAGGTAGTTGACAAGTTCAAACTTAGAGTGATCCATATGGAAAGTGGACAGATTATTGATCCATTAGAAATGCGGAATCGATTTTGTGATCCACCACATCTAGGGATGACAAAGCGGGTCAACAAAATGCGGGCCAGGCCAAATCAGGTTTACTTTCTTAGCCCACCTAGCCTCACAGGTTGGCCCACAGGTCTGCGGGCTTGTCCACATTTGTGATGAGAAAAATAAAAACTTTTTGTGATGAGCAGAATAAAACTTTTTTCCCATAATAATTGATATTCATTTCCTATCAAAATAATTCCAATTAATCTAACTAATCAAAGATAATAAACAATAACAACGAAGATTATAAAGATTACAACTAAAGTACAATAGCAACATGTCACCTTACAAGACAAGACATGTACAAATTTGTTAACCAAAAAATGCATAAAAAGATATTTCATATTCAAGAACTAAAATCATTATCTCATATATAATGATTATACATAATAATAATAATAATAATAAAAGGAAGGTTTAATTACTCGGAACATACCCAGTTTGGTTCCAAAATTTAAAAATGGTGCCCACTTTTAAGTTTGTCTCAATTTAGTACCCAAATTCGTAATGTGCAACAATATAGTACCCTCTGTTAAGTTTTTGCAAATGCCATTAAGTACCTTGTCACGTGTCAGCCTCTGGTTTTTTGAATTTGTTTTTAAAAAAAATTGTCACATGTCAAATCCTTGATGTGACACATGGCATTGTTAGTGACACGTGACAAGGTACCGCCACGTGGCAAGGTACCTGCCAAGTGTCATTGTCTTGATTTCAATTTAGTCCTTACATGTGTCTATTTGTTTCAATTTAGTACCCATGTATGTTTATTTGTTTCAATTTAGTCTCTACTCTTTGTTTGAATTTCGTTCAAATATTTTTTTTTTAAAATAGAGAAATATTGTATCTCTTTTAAGACAAAATTTATTATTTATATAAATGTTATATTAATATTTGTTACTAAAAATGACTTATAAAATTAAGTATTGAAATTTATATTAAAGTTAATGGTAAAAGTCATGAATAACAAATTTATGTTTTGTTACATTGAGATTTGTTATACTCATGAATAACAAAGTTTTGGTAAATTTGTTATTCATGACTTTTACTATTAACTTTAATATAAATTTCAATACTTAATTTTATAAGTCATTTTTAATAACAAATATAAATATAACATTTATATAAATAATAAATTTGGTCTTAAGGGAGACACAATATTTCTCTATTTTGTAAAAAAATATTCGGACAAAATTGAAACAAATAAACATATATGAGTACTAAATTGAAATAAATAGACATATATGGGGACTAAGTTGAAATCAAGACAATGACACTTGGTAGGTACCTTGCCACGTGGCGATACCTTGCCACGTGTCACTAACAATGCCACGTGTCACATCAAGGATTTGACACGTGGCAATTTTAAAAAAAATTATAAATTAAAAATTAAAAATTTTAAAAATTAAAGAAAATTAAAAAAACCAGAGGCTGACATGTGGCAAGGTACTTAACGGCGTTTGCGAAAACTTAACTGAGGGTACTACATTGATGCACATTATGAGTTTGGATACTAAATTGAGACAAACTTTAAAGTGGGTACTATTTTGAAATTTTGGAACCAAATTGGGTATGTTCTGAGTAATTAAGCCTAAAAGGAACTTATAAAAATAGCATGATGAATAATTGAGAATTATAAAAAGAGAATATTTAATTTTGTAAACGGGCTAGTAGGCCAACCCGCCCCGCCCTACCTTTAGCCTGTGCAGTTTGCGGGCCTGTGTGGGGTGGACCTATGCAGGCTAGCGGGTTCAAAATTACAGCCCGCTCCATGTTTTTTTCTATGGACCTGTGGGCTAGTCACTTGGCCTGTCCCGAATTGTCATCACTAACCCCACCTGGTCAGCGGGTCAACCACACAAATGAAAATAGTTTTTTCTCTTCTTTCCTGAGTTTTAAAATGAAAAAATAGTAAAAAATAGTTTTTTTTATCAGAGAAACAAAAGGAAGGTGTTGTGGTGTGACAAATACAAAAAATAGAAGGAGAATAGTTGAAGAAGCGTTTGGAATCCCATTCGGGGTGATTTTGTGCTCTCACTCCTCACTTCTCCCTCCTCCTATCTCCTCGTACAATTACCTAAGCAATGTCTCTTTTAGGATGTGTTCCTTTGAGAAAATGAATTTGGGGGAGAGTGTGAGGATGAGTTTGGATGGATACAAGTGAATTTGAGTTGATGATTTTTTTGTGTGTTTCTTTGAAAGGATTTGAGGGTGAAAGTGAGTGGATTTGGATATAAAGTTTGTGAGAGTTTGAGTGATTTAATTGATATGATAGATAAAAAAATAAGTTTAATGGATTAACTCATCACTTTAATCAACCTTCAATTATCCATTTTTATATTCTTTTTTAATGATATAATGTGATAATCTAAAGATAATTGGAATGGTGGGTTAAAAGTGAATCAAAATAAGTAGGTCAAAATATCATTACCCTTAGTCTATACTTATACAAGGAGACTTTCTTTTTTTGTCTATCACTTTTTTTTCTAATTATACTCTTCAAGTTATTATTTTATTTAAATTTAACCTATTTTTTAAATTTAAGTGTTTTTTAAATTTAATTAACTTTTTAAATTAAATAAATAAAAAATCATTTACTAAATAAATAAAAATAATTAAAAATAAAATAAAATCTATATTCATTTAAATTAAATTATAAAAATTGTTTATATTTATTTTTATATTATATTTTTTTTATAAAAAAAGTCAACACACATGGGTAATACATATGTTTTCCCTGATATATTTAACTTTTATTTACCATTTTAGTATCCGTGTGACCTTTCCTATAATTAATATATTAAATTTTTATTTATTTGCCCATTTTTTGCTTTATTTTTAATTTAGTGTCGTTTTACATCATCACCCACTCTTATAGAGTTAGTTTTTGGCCTTCTCTGTTATGGGGTAGTTGAAATCCCTTTTCTTGTAATGGAATAACTAATGTTATACTTTATTTATTTCTGTATAGATTAAATATTTTTTTGTCTTGCTCTCTTAAACAAATTAGTTTTTTTTTTAACTTTAACCAAATTTAGTCATCATATTTAGAATTGCATGAATTTAGTCTTTTTAATCAAATTTTGTTGAATTTATTTAACGTTTCAGATGCATTTTATGATCATTTATCAGATAACGTTGAAGTAAAAATGTGTTAAATTGTGTAAACAAATCAAATACTATCATAAGATCCGTTTGAAACGTTACATAAACTTAACAAAATTTAGTTAAATGGACTAAATCCACACAGTTCTAAAGGTGATGACTAAATTGAACTAAAGTTTCAAAGATGGACTAGTTACAATTTTTACTAAAAGTTGACAGATCAAAAACATATTTCATCCATTTCTATTTTATTTGAGTTTTGATTATATTTGACACTATAATAAAGAAGTTACTATTATTTTTGACAATTTTATTTTGAAACTTTACTATGATTAGTGTCTAACAATATATTTTTTTAACTCTTTTTTTCATTAATTTTATTTAAAGAAAAAATATATATGTTTTTGTATATTTTATTATGGTTAAATTACCTTTTCGGTCTTAATTTTCGTTAAATTTTGTTAAATAAGTCATAATTTTGGTTTTGTATTCAAATAGGTCTCAATTTTCGTCAATTTTGTTCAATAGGGTCTTTTTTTGCTAACAGCGTTTAAATCATTAACGACCATGAATAGTGACTGCCAAGTGTCAGTGGTTTTTTTGATTTTTTTTTGATTTTTTTGAATTTTTTTTAAAAGTCCATGTGTCAACCCAATAGCCTACCACGTGTCAAAGTCAATGTTCTATATTCAATTTGATCATTATATTTGTTATTTTTATTCAATTTAGTCCGTCCCAATTTTGTTTAAAATTGATCAATTTTGTCCCTATCGAAGATGTGACCAAATTTAATTTTTATATCAAATTTATAATGATTTGATTTTAATATATTATATAAAAATATTTAATAAAAATTATGAATTTTAATATAAAAATTAAATTTGGTTTCAATTTGGAGAAGGACCAAATTGGTTCATGTTAACAAAAATTGGCACTAAATTGAACAAAAATAACAAATATAGGGATTAAATTGAATATAGAATATTGACTTTGACACGTGACACGCTATTGGGTTGACATGTGAACATTTAAAAAAGAATTAAAAAAATTAAAATAAAAAAAAATCACGAAGTGACACGTGACTATCACTGTTTATGACCGTTAATGATTTAAATAATGTTAGCAAGAAAGGACCCAATTGAATAAAATTGACAAAAATTGGGACCTATTTAAACACAAATATAAAATTATGACTTATTTGACAAAACTTGACAAAAATTGAGACAAAAAGATATTTTAACCATTTATTATTTATTAAAGAAATACCGTTTTAGATAGAAAGATGATATAGGGCGTGTGCGTATAAGAAAAAATATGCATAAAAATAATGAAAGAGTGTGCGTGACATAAATTATAAATAAATAGAAAAAATAACTAATGTGATTTAGTTTTTTTTTTTAATTTAGTGTTTTTCGCTTTTGTCTTTATAACTTTTTTTTTCTTTCAAAATAGTTGTTGAATTCATAATGTATTATCAAAAAATGACATCATAACATATATATTCCATTATATTATTTATTTAATTTGATTTTTTTTAGTAAACGTTTTAATCAAGTCTAACGATGTTAAAGATGTATAATATAATTAGGAAAATTATTGTAAGATTTAGTTGTCCTTTAACTCTTACAAAATATAAGAATTTGAATTCTTCTATACATTCAAATTACTGTGGTTAGTTGTCCTTTGTCAGTGATTTTAGCGTTATAGGAAAATCAAATCATATATATATAAATTAATCCTCCAATAATGATGTAAATTTATTATTTATATAACCATGTTTGGTACTGTCATCGTAAAATTAACGTTTGGGTATATTATTATGCTAATAGAATGATATGATAACAATTTTTTCATTGACATTATATTGGTATTCTTATGATGTAATGAACTAACATTTTCTAAAGTATACTTATAACCGGATTAAAAACAAAATGTTTGAAACTATTTTGAAGAAGAAGAAAAAAAAACTACAGCAACACTCGAAAAGCCAAATTATAGGAATACAATTATATTTATTATTTTATGTGAACGAGTATTATATTTATTAATAAAATAAAATTATTGAAAGACTTGGTCAAGGGTCATGATTCAGGACGAATAACGCATGGCATCATAATTATTCCTTAATTTTGTCGTTACTTCTAATAGAAAATTCGTTGTGTGGGAAGATATCATGTCCAAACATCCGGAAATTTGTATTTGTGGGTCTTTTTATCATGTTTTTGTAAAAACGGTTTGTTGATTTATTTTTTGGAAAATGAGATTAAGATGTTACGGAGAGGACGCATCGAAGGTTAAGTCGTCTTCTCCTAACTAGTTTCTCTTTTTTTCTTTTTTTGAAAAAACAATATTGTTAAGGTAGAGTGTGATTTTTTTTTCATGAACAAAGAAGTCGTTTTGTAGATGATAATTTCACTATTTTTTTTACAAAAAAAATAAATATAATCTTTCCTGATAACAAAATTTTGTAAAAAAATTTTATATAAATAATACAAATTTAAAAGAAACTGAAAAGTTAAAATTTCGCAAAAAATAAAAACTGCACCGTAAAAAAAAATAAAAAAACTAAAAGTAAAGTTCTTATTTAAGTTGAGGACTTCACTCTTAAATCTAAATTCTATCCTAATAATATTGCTTTTTAAAAAAAAAATTAATTTAAAAATAACGACTTCATCTTTAATATTATCTTCTAAAATAACATAATCTAATTTTTCTAAAATAAATTTAACCGACTCTTTTTAAAAAATATGATCAAAAGACTCATAAATACAAATTTCCTCGGAACGTCACTTTGTTAGGACAATATATATTTTTCCAATGATACTTTACCGACATATTTATATAATATTTCTATGGATAATAATAATTTGATATCTAACAAATTATTGTACGCATGTTACCTTTGTTATTTAGCTTTTCAATTTTCTTTTCTCTTTATAAATATACAAATTAAATTTTTAATGATTAATTTTTTTTTAAAATAAATTATCAAGTGCTGCATCTAATATCACAAACACATTTTCCCAGTTTCAATAAAATAAGAACAGTTATATTATTTTTGATAGCTGTTTATTTCTTTTCTTTTTTATCGCATTTACTCAGAAGACATCAATTAAAGCTAACAGTTGTTTGAGTTTCCCACAACATATAATTTAAAATATAATTATTTATAAAAACCTTATAAGAAATGAGTAATGAAGTTTCGTTTACTATAAATATATATACGTGAAAAATATTAAGGAGGAGAATGATATTTTGACTATTAAATTTTGACAATTTTTTTTTATAATATAAGATGTAATTTTTTAAATAATTTTTGAATATTAAAAATGAAAAAAAAAGCAAAAAAAATACTTAAAAATGACATATAAAATTATAAAATTATAAGTGAAAATTGTGAAAATTTAGTTATAAAAAAATTATTTTCCAAATATTAAATAGTTGATGATGTATATTTTCTTAAGTGGTTCCTTCGTGAGAATACATGGACATTTCTATGCACATATTAAATTGTTCATGGACATTTCTACAGAGAATGTGCAGAGTGTACCTAATCAACACCACTACCATGATGATGATGATGACAGACAAATTAGGGTTTAGAAGGTTTTGGGGCGGGTTGGGTCTTCCATCATCCTCTTCCAATGTTATCTCATCAGAATCTGCTTCTTCTTCCGATCATTCCTCGGGCACCATCCAAAACCAAGACTACAGGTACGATGTGTTCATCAGTTTCAGAGGTTCTGACACCCGCAACTCTTTCGTTGATCATCTCTACTCTCATCTTCTCCGGAAGGGTATTTTTGTCTTTAAAGACGACCACAAGCTCCGCAAAGGAGAATCCATTTCATCACAGCTTCTACAAGCAATCAGAGGTTCTCGAATTTCTATCATCGTCTTCTCCAAAGATTATCCTTCCTCCTCGTGGTGTTTGGACGAAATGGCCACTATAGCTGATTGCAAACAGCAATCTAACCAAACTGTTTTCCCTGTTTTCTATGATGTTGATCCATCTATCGTTAGACATCAGAGGGGGGCGTATAAGATTGATTTCCTTGTACACAGATTGAAATTAAGAAATGAGCCAAACAAGGTCCTTCGATGGGAGAAAGCTATGACGGATTTGGCCAACTCAACTGGTTGGGATGTCAGATACAAGTATGTGTTATAATTAAGGTTCTTTCTTTGCTTATATTTTAGACTTTGAAATGAGTTTTTCCTTTTTTTCTTTTGGAAAATATATTTCTTTTCTTTAGGTTAAAAGGGAAGTTAAAGTATGTCAATAAATTTTTTATACCGCTTTAATTTTATCTTTCATTTTTACATCATAATATATATAGAAATTGATTAAAGATTGAAAGTAAAACACTATTGATAATGGAATAAATAATGTTACTTTTTTCTTTTTCTAAATTCAGCTAATATAGGAAACACTCGTTTAAATAAAATAAATATATCATTTATTAAAGTTTTTTACTCTGTTAATATATAATTCTGTTCATCTCCAGGCCAGAATTTCGGGAAATTGAAAAAATTGTTCAAGCGGTAATAGAAACACTGGGTCATAAATTCTCTGGGTTTGTTGATGATCTTATTGGGATACAACCACGCGTACAAGCATTAGAAGATAAATTAAGGTTAAGTTCAAAAAGTGATGATGTTCAAGTTTTAGGGATTTGGGGAATGGGTGGAATAGGAAAGACGACTCATGCAGTTGTGCTATATGACAAAATGTCTCATAGGTTTGATGCTTCTTGTTTCATTGAGGATGTGAGCAAACTTTATAGGGATGGTGGCCATACTGCTGTTCAAAAGCAAATTATTCATCAAACTTTGGATGAAAAATGTCTAGATACATACAGTCCTATTGAAATATCAGGGATTGTAAGAAATCGGCTACATAAGATAAAGGTTCTAATAGTTCTTGACAATGTTGATGAATTAGAGCAATTGCAGGAACTGGCAATAAATTCTAAATTGCTTTTCAGAGGAAGTAGAATGGTTATAATCAGTAGGGATGAGCATATCCTAAAAGTTTATGGAGCTCATGTAATACACGAGGTTTCATTAATGAATGATAAAGATGCTCGTGAATTGTTTTATACAAAAGCGTTCGAAAGTGAAGAGCAAAACAGTAGTAGCTGTGTGGAGTTGATTCCTGAGGTACTCAAATATGCCCAATGTCTTCCATTAGCAGTTAGAGTGATAGGGTCTTTCTTGTGTAGAAGAGATTCTAGTGAATGGAGAGATACTTTGGATAGATTTGAGAACAATCCAGATAATAAAATCATGGATGTACTTCAAATAAGTTTTGATGGGCTACACTATACGGAAAAAGAAATATTTTTACACATTGCTTGTTTCTTTAAAGAAGAGAGGGAGGATTATGTTAAGCGAATTCTGGAGTGTTGTGGATTACACCCTCATATTGGAATTCAAAGAATGATTGAGAAATCTCTCATAACAATTAGGGATCAACAAATTCATATGCATGATATGTTGCAAGAATTGGGGAAGAAGATTGTTCGCAACCAATGTCCAGAAGAACCAGAATCATGGAGTAGAATATGGCTTTATGAAGATTTCTTTCATGTGTTGACGACCCAAACGGTAACAAATTATATTTTCCAAGTTAGTGAATATTGAATAATGTTCTATTTTTCAACATGCAACATATTTAGGTATTAGGGAGGAATATTAATAGTACTTACTTCCATCATTTTAGTGTGTCATTTAAGCTTTTTTTATAACTTCTAAATGTTCTATTTTTATGACTTCTAAAATTAAATGTCATTCATTTCTTTCCATGCAATAATTATATTTTCTCTTTGTGATTTGAGAAAAAAAAAAAATTCATGGACGAGAAAGATTGAAATCTAATGGTTCGAGGAAAAAGCTAGTGTTGGAATTCACTAAACCAAATTTCACTTCTGCAGTTAAATATTAGTTGTGTTATTTTTTTAAGAAAATAACTCACAATTGACAAAAATCCTCTGTAACTATTTTATATAGAAAAATAATTGTGTAACTAAATTTTGTAAAATATGTGAAAACAATTGGAAGATAAGTGAACAATGCTTCACATGTGCACTCAAAACGTGAGTCCAAGTGAACTCTGATGTCAAATGAGGAAGCTATAACTAATGTAAGGTAGACAATTTGATACCTTCTGAAGTTCCAAAGACAGAGGCATGAAGAAGTCAGACAATTCGATTAAGACAGACGATCTTGTACCATTAGATGCCCTTAAACTATTAGTTGATCCACTACTTCGTATAGTCTAGGACCTTTAGTCAATATTCCACTGTACTAATCTTCACATTTTTTTTTTCATTAGCATTTTTATATAGATCGAGGCGACTCAACTCATTTTGAGTACATCGGCTCAATTAGGATTCTGTATGATTCAGCTCAACTGAGCTTTGAACATTCTTCTACCCAGTCTCAATTCAACTTGACCCATGCCAACTTGGCTCAACCTAAGTTTGGGCAAATAAGCTCGACCAAGACCTAGGCATTTTGACTCAACCCAAGTCTAGACGACTGGGCTTGACCCAGGCCAAGGCATCTCAGCTCCGTCGAGGCTTAGGAAACTCAACTTGACTTAGACTCATACAACTTGACTCAATCTTTGTGTGAGGTGACTAAACTTGACCTACTTGTGTCGTCTCAACTCAACTTATGACCAGGGGGACTTGACCTAGGCCCGACTCATCTCAGGCCAACACGGGTCTGAGTCGTCTTGAATTAACATGTGCCTGAGTTGGCTTAACTCGACTGCTCGATCCACCTTGGTTATACCTTTTCCTAGGCTGACTTGTGCCCAAGCTAACTCGTGTTGACCTAGGTTTGGGTCAACTGTGTTCTGCCTAGGTCTGACCTGACTTGATACCGATTAAACTTGTTCTTTTCTTGATTTGGCTAGGCCTGATTTCATCTTGATCGAACTAGGACCGACTTAGGCTTGAGCCCACTTGACTAAACGTGGATCGACAGTTTTGGACCTAACTAAACATGGACTCATCTTGAGTCGAGTGAATGTGGGTTCACCTAGATTCGGATTGAGCTAGGCTCAAGCCTACTCGACGTGGGTTCAGGTTAATTTGCCTTAACTCTAGTTCAGATTGATTCGGCCCAAATTTGAATAATGCTACCTTACTTGAGTTTGACCCAAACTAACATTTTAATACTTGAATAGACTTGGACTAATCTTGATTTTGAATTTTCAAAATCTAATAAATTATCATATTTATATCCCATCCAATTAAAATTAAAGTTTACTAGAAATCTAAAAAATGTAATTTAGATTTGAGATAATTTATTACATAGTTTGTTCAATAATCTTTGTAGGAGAAGCAATTATAAGTGGTAATAATGTGTATTAAAAGATAAAATTGAAGATGATTATGAAAGGTTACAAAGATAAAAGTGAAATGAAATGAGAAAAGGATTAAAAGAGAGAATAATTATCCTATACATTTCTAACCTAACTCTCAGTATAACCAAATATGAAAGAATGTATCATATCATGATATAAAACAATTGATTAATTACATCAAGATATTTTATCCCATCTTATAATTTTTCTACGACATTGATATTATTAAAGATCTCATATTTGGAACAAAATAATACTGTGTTATTGAGGTGATTGATTGCTTTTACACATGTTTATTCCATGTTTTTCAGGGAACAAATGATGTTAAAGCCATAGTTCTAAATGAAAAGGAAGCTATTTCAGAATGTAGCATCGACGGATTGTCAAAAATGAAGAACCTTAAATTACTCATATTATATCATAAAAGGTTTTCCGGAAGCCTTAATTTTCTTTCTCAGAAGCTGCGATATTTCTTGTGGCATGATTATCCTTTTGCTTCTTTGCCATCAAGTTTTGCAGCCTCTGGCCTTGTGGAATTGAACATGCCTAATAGTAGCATCAACTGCTTATGGGAAGGCCGCAAGGTATTTTAATGTCTTCTTATTAATTTTTTTTAAAAAGAGATGTTAATTTTGTGGTTGTTATAAGTGACATAATGAAAATATATGTTTTAAAAGGAGATGCTAATATCTGGTTGTTTTAATTCACCACAGGATTTCCCATGTCTGAAAAGAATGGATTTGAGTAACTCAAAATATCTTACGGAGACTCCTGATTTTACTGGGGTCCCAAATCTTGAGCGTCTGGATCTTTCAGGATGCACAGATTTATCGTTTGTGCACCCTTCAATTGGGCTTCTTCAACAGCTTGCTTTCTTGAGTTTAAGAAATTGTACTAATCTAATCAGCTTCAAATTAGGCAACGGATTTAATCTAAGTTCTTTGAGAGTTCTACATTTCTCTGGTTGCACTAAACTTGAAAACACGCCAGATTTTACAGGGACAACAATTCTTGAGTACCTTGACTTCGATGGATGTACAAGTTTATCCTCGGTTCATGAATCTATTGGAGTCCTTGCAAAGCTTACATTCTTGAGCTTGAGAGACTGCACAAGCCTTGCTAGTATACCTAGCAACAATAATATCATGAAATCTCTTCAGACTCTAGATTTCTCTGGCTGTTTTCAACTTACTGATTTGTCCTTACGGTTTTTCATTTCTTTATCCATGACCTCTTTAATTCTTTTGGACATAGGCTTCTGCAATCTACTTGAAGTACCTAATGCTATTGGAGACTTGTTGTGTTTAGAAAGACTGAATCTGCAGGGAAACAATTTTGTTGCTATACCACCTTCCATTAGCAGGCTTAAGAGTCTAGCGTATTTAAACGTGTCCCATTGCCATACGCTTCAATATTTGCCTAACCTTTCAAAAATAAGTACTTCATCAACTGGAAGGTACTTCAAAACGGTATCTGGATCTCGTGATCACAGGTCAGGCCTATATCTTTTCGATTGTACCATGATAACCAATTATTTCTATCCGAAGGCCCGATTCAAAGACCTAGAACTTGCATGGCTTGTAAGACTAGCTAAGGTTCGCACTCTACATATCCCCTTTCTCTATCTTTGGATGAAATATTTCCTAATCTTTCATTCAGACTTAGGTGTCTTTAGACATTAAATGTCAAATTCACTTTTACTTAAACCTGTTTGTTGTTATAATTGAGTATCATGAGTCGTATACCCTTATAGAACTTAACTTACCCTGAAATATTACCTGATCTTTCATTCAGATTTAGGAGTGCCTTTAGAGATTAAATGTAAAAATCACTTTTACTAAAACCTTCCTATTGTTATATTGACTGTGATTAAATTTTTGTGCTTTTATTTTTCTTTTGTTGCAGAATCCATGTTCTTTTCGGTGTGGCTTTGACATTGTTGTTCCTTGGGGTTTGGAATTTCCAAGGTGGTTAAAACATAGATTTGAAAGGGATTCGGTTATAAGGATAGTGGAATTTAATGTGGATGACAATTGGATTGGCTTTGTTTTCTGTGTTATATTTGAACGAAACAATGGTCCTGTGGTTGCTAGGTCTTCTTCACATCCGTTTTATCTATCTTTTGAAAGTGAAGACACAGAAGAATACTTCGACATGCCACTGAATTTGGAGCGGGACAAAGTGGTGGATAGTTCAAAGCATCTTTGGATTATTTACATCTCTCGAGAACACTGTCACTTTGTGAAAACAGGATCACATATCTCATTTAAAGCGCATCCAAGTGTTAAGATAAACGCATGGGGGATGAGGAGTATATTCCGGGAAGATGTAATTTATTCTGAATTGATGCTTGAAGAACCTCGCCATGTGAAGTTTGATTTTGTAGAAAAAAGCAGCACCAACTCTGGTCCCAAATTCCAGCTTCCTTACAATTGGTTGGTCACAAATGAAGACGAAGTTGAGAATATTGATGCAAAGGCAAAAGAAAACAATTTGTCATATGCAGGACTTTGATAAATACCCTAGCAAACACACCAGAGGCTTACAAACATTGTTTTCTGTTAACAATTATTGATTAAATATTTTCATTCATAAATTATTATTAAAAATATTGATTCAATATTTAAGATGAAACCTTTTCAAGCTAAGAGAAATGTAAGCATAACTATGACTTCGTTTAAAATTTGTCTTGTAAATCTTTTGAAACATAAAATTACTTGTTAAATTATCATAATCTTTTTTGTTTAATTTTTTTTTCAATTGATGTGTATACGTCTTTCGTGAAACATTACTAATTTTAGATGCCTTCCCAGTTTAAAATTTATGTCATTTGATATTATACTTATTTGTATTTAATTGCTCTGATTATTATAATAAAATAACCAATTTTATGTTGAAAAACCATATTACATGTGTTAAGTATATTATCTACTAGTTACTAGCTCAAGTTACTAGCTCAAGTTACTAGTTCTAACTACCTACTATCTACTAGTTCAAGTTATTAGCTACTAGCTCTAGCTGCCAGCTCTAAATATAGCTACTAACATAAAATACTAACTATTAACCACTAGCAACTAGCTCAAGCTACTAGCTATTAGTTCAAACTACTAACTATTAGCTCCTAACTTAAACTACTAGTTATTAGCTCAAACAATTAGCCACTAACTAGTAGCTTCTAGTTACTAGCTACTAGCTAATAGTTACTACCTAGTAGCTAAAGTTGCTAGCTACTAGCTCATTGCTCAAGCTACTAGTTACTGGCCGCTACTAGCTAGAACAAGTTAATAGCTTCTAACTACTAGCTACTAGTTCAAGTTACTAGCTACTAGCTACTGTAACATCCCGTCAGGATATTACGAATTTATAAATAAATAAAAGCAATAATTTAAGATACGCGACAGTTAATAATACCTCATTTTTCCAAAACACGGGAAAATTCAAAATTTATTAATTAACCATCAAGAGTTCAAGTCCATAATCACTAAACACATGTTTCATAAAAATCCCATAAGGGTTTACATCGTATTTCAAAAGTCAAATGAAAATAAACACTAGTTTTCCCCAGTCTATCCCCTCTCCGCTGCTAAGTATCACCTGAGCCACCTGCATCAACAACATATGCTTCCGTCTACCGCGTACACGATCATCGCCAAACACACGCAGATAGGGTGAGCTTAACAGATAAAACATATATAATTTTACAGATATATATATATACATATACATACATTACTATGAATAACCTAAACATCCCACATTTTTCCAACTTTTAATTCATGCCACCTGTCCCCAATCAGGTCATTCGTGTTCTACATCTTCTAGTGAATACTTCAAGATGACTTGTTGTCATATCTATCGGCCACAATCGATAGAGCACGTGCGGGAAACCATGTTACGGATCATACACCATAACGCCAGGTAGAGTTCCCAAATACGAACATAGTTCACATCGTCCCAAGACTACCAAACTCGTCAGCCAACTACTGAGGAGGACAATCTATCTGGACCCGTCTGTACTGGCCACAACCAGCACACTCACACCGGCAACACTCTCCAACCCGAGCCACAACTCAAGGGTTCCTCGTGTTCATCCGCCATCCCAAGCCACAACTCAAGGGATGCTAGTCTGAGCCACAACTCAAGGAATACCACGTGCTTAACCCCTATCCCGAGCCACAACTCAAGGGATACGTTCTGAGCCACAACTCAAGGAACCCAGCAATCCCACCTTTAAAGTATCACTAGAAGCCTCGTAGTTCATGCCTAAGAAGTCCAATGACCAGGACTTACAGCAACCAAATCGCTTAGCGGGGGACACGTACCGCTAGGCGCTATCAATTTCCAGGCCGCCTAGCGGGGGACACGTACCACTAGGCGCTAAACGCCTCAAAACCCTTAAACACAATGACCATCGCCCGGCGGGACAGTCCCTACCGCCAGGCGGACGTCCTTCAGGGGATTCCTGTTTCCGCTGCTATCGCCTGGCGGGACCTTCTCGTCCGCCAGGCGCCACCTGCACCAGAGCCCACTGCTTCCTTGCTATCGCCTAGCGGGTGCTGCTATGCCGCCAGGCGCTGCACCAGTATCCTGCGACAATACTAAATTTCCAATCCTTTGATCCACTGGTTGCTCAAACTTGAGCCTATAATCTATATCATTTCCACCCCCAACTTATTTCTCAATGTCACATTTGCCTCAATAACAGAGTCACTCTCGTAATTATTCAAATCCTGATTCTCATTGCACCATACCTTAACTTGGCTAAATCTCGAATTCCTAATATCACAACAGTTTCCTTAGTAGTCATTCTCATCTCATTTTAAATACATACTTTGTTCCTTTGAACTGTTTCCCCACCTAGTCGTACACTTCCTCAATCTAACCATCCAATTTATACTGTACCTTGACACAACTTTACTAAGAGTTATACTAATTATCCTCACTTACATACACCTGCTCATCCCTCTCCTATATACTCAGTTCTCCTAGGTAGTTAAATTTCTCATTATCAATCCCCACGACTTACTCCAGTTTCCAAATCACAACAGTACCTCATGCACACAAATGTCCTACAATTTCTGACCTGGCGCCTAGCGGCAACCATAATACCGCCAGGCGGTTCCTGCAGTTTTCCCAAGAACCCCTAATTTCCTCCACGTCCTGCGAACTTTGTCTTATGCACACAAATTTTGACTCACTAAATTTTACAGTTCTTTAGCACATGGTGCTTGTTTCCATCGTATTGATTCCCCCTTTCTAAGGCAGTTTCAATACTACTTCTCCCATAGAATAACAGAAATCAAATTATCCAACCTTAAACCCTCAACCCACTGTTCCATTCGATTACGCCCTTAATTACGTGATTATACCCCCGTTGGTAATCAACATTACTCTTTAATAATTACCACTGACTTTTTCCCCGATCAGATTCAACCCAGAATTCCAGAAAACCCAGAACGAGTCAGTTTGCCCCGCGCCGCCTGGCGGTTCAACCAGTCCCGTTAGGCGCTTCATCAACAGACCTATAATTGGTTAAGACACCATGCGTCGCCTGACGGTCGGGAGTGTGCTGCCAGGCGGTTCCTCTTCCAGGAACCCAGAACACGTACAAATGCATGAGTCGCCTAGCGGTGATTCATCACCCGTCAGGCGATTTCTGGAAAAATTCCAAAAACGCAGAATTTCAAGAAATTAACAGTGTACAGACATCCAATTTACCATATATCACACATTATTAACAATATGCATAAAATTACGGAGTCCAGCTCCCCTAACCTGGAATTCCTTCGCTTAAATTGAAATGCTTGAGAGCTCCCAACGATTACCAATGATCTTCCCTTTGGCTTCCACTCAACCAGCCCTAACATTATGGGGTGTTTTTACAACCACCCTGGGCTGCTATTTTCTCTAGGGTTTACGTTAACCCTTCACCTTCATGCCAAAGCCAAAAATAGCAAAAAGAATGTTTAATTTGGGTTCTCCTAAAGTTGAACCCACAACTATGAAATGCCAACTAAATGCCAAACCATCATGCTAATTCATAATTCATGCTAACTGTCATCATCCAATTATCATATTATTTCACAACATGATTAACATAGATTAAAATAATAACGAATAATAACACAAAATTGACATACATAAGACTCGAACCCAAGTCCTCTGACATAATCAAAGTACTCTCAACCACTTGGGCTAGTACTTCTCCACGTCATACCATCCATAATTTAATGTCATAAATAATTCTCTCACCCGCATTTATTAATTATTTATTTATTTAATTAATTAAATTTCATGGGTCTTACAGCTACTAACTCAAGCTACTAGTTATTAGCCAACTATTAGCTATTAGCGATTACTAGTAGCTACAAGCTACTAGTTAGTAACTACTAGTTCAAGTTGCTAGCTACTAGTTTAAGCTGCTAACTACTAGCTCCTACCTCAAGCTACTAGCTAGTAGATAGTAGTTTCTAGCTATTAGCTACTATCTACTAGCTCAAGTTATTACCTACTAGCTCAAGCTACTACCTACTAGCTCTAGCTACTAGCAACTAGCTACTAACCATTAGCTACTAGCTACTATCTATAAACTATCTTCTATAAGCTACTAGCTACTAACTCAAGCCACTAGCTACTAGTTAAAGCTACTAGCTACTAGCTCAAGCTACTAGCTCATGACACTAGCTACTGACTACTAGCTACTATGTACTAGTTACTAACTATTAGCTACTAGTTACTAGCTATTAGCTCAAGCTACTAGCTACTAGCTACTAGCTCAAGCAACTAATTATTAGCTACAAGCTACTAGCTAAAGCTACTAACTACAACTCTAGCTACTAGCTACTAGCTACTAGTTACTAGCTACTAGCTCAAACTACTAGCTATTAGCTCAAGCTACTAGCTACTAGCTCAAGTCATTAGCTACTAGCTACAACTACAAGAAAAACCAATATTACCGATGGTCAAAATCTGTCGGTAATGGTCAAAATCCTGCGCTAAATTAACATTACCGACGGATTATCGACGGTCAAAAATTCTTCAGTAAAATGCTTGTCGGTAAAATTTTTCCGACGAAAATCATGTTCCGTCGGTAATTACTGACGGAAAAATTTGTCGGTAAATCTATCGATAATTATCGACGAAAAAATTCGTCGATAAATCTGCCGGTAATTATAGACCGAAAAATTCGTCGGTAATTACCGACCAAAAAATCCGTCGATAATTATCAAAAAATTTGTCGGTAAATTTGTTGCACTATTCATCTTCTTCCTCTCCCTCTTTTAATTTTTTTTTCGTTTTTTTTCGTCGTCGCCGCTGCCACCATCGCCGCCACCGTCGCGCCGCTGCCACCGCCGTCGCCGTCGTCTTCTTCTTCTTCCTCTTTCTTCTTCTTCTTCTTCTTCTCCTTCTTCTCCTTCTTCTTCTTCATCTTCTCCTTCTTCCTCTTCTTTTTCTTCTTCTTTTTCTTCTTCTTCTTCTTCTTCTTCTCCTCTTTCTCCTTCTTCTTCTTCTCCTTCTTCTTCTCTTTCTCCTTCGTTTTCTTCTTCTTATTCTTCTTCTCCTTCTTCTCTTCTTCTTCTTCTTCTCCTTCTTTTTCTTCTTTTCTTTATCTTCTCGTCTTCTTATAAGGAGAGATTTGGGCGGGAAAATTCTCGCTTCTTTTATCGACGGATAAATTCGTCGGTAAATTATCGATAAAAAAAATTAAATTATTGATAGATTTTACCGATGGATTTTGAGTTATGTAAATATCAATGGATTTACCGACGAAAAAATTCGTCGGTAATTCAAATTTGGGCGAGGAAATTTTTCGCTTCTTTTACCGACAAATTTTTGCATTGGTAAATCCGTCGGTAATTCAAATTTGTCGGTAAAAAATTTGAATTACCGACGAATTTTTCTGTCGGTAAACAAAATTTGTTACCGACGAAAAAATCCGTCGGTAATTAAAATTTGAGAATCCGTCGATAAAATCTGTCGGTAATTCAAATTTATCGATAAAAATATATCCATCGGTAAAATTCCGTCGGTAATTTCAATTTTTTTTGTAGTGTACTAGATAGTAGCTACTAAGTACTAGTTACTAGCTACTAGCTCAAGCCACTAGCTACTAGCTGCTAGGTGCTAGTTACAAGCTGCTAGCTCAAGCTACTAGCTACTAAATACTAGCTACAAACTACTAGCTCAAGCTACTAGCTACTAGTTACTAG
>Ga0214544_1005758_pt1 | contig 23655 bp, 10 predicted proteins | sample CNSS3metaG_FD_160074 | JGI IMG/M metagenome (GOLD analysis project Ga0214544, IMG submission 160074) | Root nodule microbial communities from cowpea collected in UCLA plant growth center, Los Angeles, California, USA - CNSS3 | ecosystem: Host-associated > Plants > Roots > Nodule | place: USA...
TGCCCCACGAGACATTCCTATTCAGCTGAAGATGGATGGAAGACAACCACATTTCAAAATCACACAAACCCTAACTTTCAATTATAACATCTGGTCTATGCATACAGTGGAAACAGACACGTCACTGAACAACAATCCATGTCACAGAAAAGGACCACGCTAGCCACTGTTCCGTTAACAATTTAGACGGAGTTAAGGAAAAGGAGTTAATTGAAAAAATTTAACGAAAAGTAAGACCAAATTGAAAAAATTTCAAAAGTAGGACCAAAGTAAAAAAAGTTGACCAAAACTATGACCAAATGACTATTTAAGCCTATATATAATTATTGGACACATTTTTGCTCGAAACCAAAAACAAATATCTTGTTTAAACTATAAATATCATTAGTGATCTTCCAACAACCCAATCTTGGTGTCCAAATACATATTTTTCATTATATTTGTTCATAAAACGCTAAGAAAAACATCAAACAGTTTATATAAACTCTCCTTAACCTCAGCTCTTTCAAGGATGGAAAGTGACAGGAATCAGTTGCAAATCATCTTTTCTGCCAACTGATATTCCAAAAGCCTCAGTCATATCCAAATCTTCATTCTTAATTCCATTGGGAACTTCCCAATCAAAATGATACAATAACAATGCAAGAGGAAACTCCACACTGGTCAAGCCAAATGTAAGGCCAGGGCACATTCTTCTTCCAGCACCAAATGGAATATACTCAAAATTATTGCCTTTGTAGTCAACATCACTTCCAATGAACCTCTCAGGATAAAACCTCTCTGCATCAGTCCAATGATTTGGGTCTCTTCCAATGGCCCAAGCATTGATAATCATCTTGCTTTTCATTGGTATGTGATACCCTTTTATCTCACAAGCTTCTCCACACTCTCTTGGAAGTAGAAGTGGACCAGGAGGGTGCAGTCTCAATGTCTCTTTCACAACACATTTCAAATATTTTAGATTCTCCATCTCACTTTCATTAGGGTCTCCTTCTTTACCAAATACCTCTCTTACCTCAGCTTGTACCTTCTTCATCACTCTTGGATCTTTTATTATCTCTGCCATTGCCCATGTTATGGTTTTAGATGATGTCTCACTCCCCCCTCCATAGATATCCTAATTCAAATTCATGATATCATATTATTCATCTCAATTTTACAGGAAACACTTGCAGGAATACTAATATTCTTTGCAATGGAAGAACAAGCAAGAGCATAATCCACCCAAATGTGTAATCACAGTTAGTGTGAAGTAGCAACTTAGTTTTGCTTCTTGTTTGTGCGGACAAATTTTGTAGACAAATTTGTAATCACAGTTTAAAAGCTAACTAACACATTTCAAAACTTATCATCACACAACAGCAATTTAATAAAACTAAGCACATAGGGAAAAGATCAGAATTGTTCATGAGTTTCTACTATGAAAATAACATGGATAGGAGATGTAGATACTCTTACCAAAATCACAGCCTTGATACCATTGTCACTTAAGCCAAACTCCTCCTTCATGAGAACATCTACAAGATCATCCTCCACTAGTTCACCCTGGCCTTGTGCAGCACTTGACTTAGTCTTTCTATGATCATCCACGATGCTCTGCATTATCTGATCAGTTTGTTGATGATACTTCTCAATCTTAGACTTCAACCCTGAGATGTTCTGAAGCCATGCAGCAGAAGGGTACAAATCTCCCAAGTCAAAACCTCCAGCAACCTCTGTGGCTTTCCTTACAGCTGATATGAACTTTTGATGCTCCCTAAACTTGCTTCCAAGGGCTGTCCTTGAAACAATTGTAGATATTGTTGTAAGGATTTCTTTGGTGAGATTGATGGTTGACCCTTCTCTTGAAGCAATGCTTTTTATGAATTTAGTGAGCTCTTCCTCTCTGATTGGCTGGAAAGATTGGACACGTTTGGAGCTTAGCAGCTCCAACGCACAAATCTTCCTTAGCTGTCTCCAATAGTCACCATAAGGAGAGAAAGCAATGCCCATAGAATCATAAGACATTATCTTTGAAGCTAGTATTGGAGGCCTTGATGCAAAGATAAGATCATGGGTTTTTAACACTTCTTTAGCACATTCTGCAGATGAAACCACAATGGTAGAAACCTCTCCAAGCTTCAGATGCATCAAGGGTCCATGTTTTGCTGATAAATCTCTCAGTCTACGATGGGGAAGTGAGCCAACAAGGTTGTGTATGTTCCCTATGATAGGTAGCCTCCATGGCCCTGGTGGCAATTTTGGAGTTGAGGCAGATTTCTTTGTTATTATTTTGTATGCAATAAACATAAAAATGAAAATGGATATGAAGTAGAGGGTTTGAAGATCCATGTGGAAATAAAACTCAGATCAAGGTTTTCATGTGACCTTCTTCGTCCATTATTTGGTATTAGTAATCTCCTGATTGCAATATACTGTGCATTTTGCTGATGTATTTGATTAATGGAAAACCATTGAAAATGGACAAGAATGTTAACACAGCCAACAACTAGAAACAGAGATATATTTCTATATACAAAACAGTGGTTGAATAGTACATCAAGTGACAAACATTTAGTTTTAAGAACTCCTTACTAAAATCATATGGCTTAAAAAATTGCAGAACCTGAGATAACTATTATATTTTAGAGCAATCATTCTCATATATTTTACGAAACTTGGGTTTGACAATAAATAATTAAGAAAATTACACTGAATTCATACTGAATTACACTCAATACCCCTTACCTGACTGATACACATTGCATCAAGAATGAATGTTTTTAATTCCTAAAAGCGCTAAAAATTTTGCTGCAATCCTTAGCAATACTGTATTCATTCTTAATATTTACAAATATGTAGTTTTAATCCCTCTAAACATGTGTAATAAATTAAAACTACTTTACTTTAATCCGTCTAGAAAGAATTTTGTAAAAGGTTTTCTTTTGAAAGATGAAAAACATTAAATTCAAGCATTCATAACCCAAGAAAAATGATATGGTTGAGGGTGTGGATAACACTGAAATCTGAGAAGCAAAATGGGGATACGGCCATGGTATTCAACCAGAGAAGGAAATGCAGAATGTACTTTTTGATGCTCAGAAAATAAATAATGTAATGAATGATGACAATACTGTCAATCCTGTGCCACATATTTTGGGCTTAGAAGGGTAGGATAAGGTTGCTTTGCAGGATTTTGGGACTATTGAGGAACATCAGAGAAAACAAAGGACTCATAATTGAGATATAATGTGAAAAGGCATGCAATTATAAAACGTTTTTCATTGATTATGATCTTTTTGGAGTTTATTTTTCCATGATACTCTGTGGATCTAACTCGATCTCTATGGTTTTTGGAGTTTATGTTTCTATGGAACTTTTTTCATTGAATCAATTGCTAGTTTTAATTGTAGAAAAAAAAACAGCAGAGACTTGTATATTTATGCACTGAAATTCATATTCAGACACACTTAAATAACATAATAAAGTACCATGCTTCATGACTCTGGAACTACAACTGATCATGAAAAATAATATAAAAACTTAAAGCATCAACTACACACAAAATGACAGATTTTTATTTCACTTATTCAAAGATTAAAACTACTACAATCTCAACATCACGAAGGGTTTGTTGCTTAATGCGAAATTCATGACACAGGCAAAGGAAGATAAGGAAAAGGAACCAAAAACAGATCATCCTTTCTTCTAACTGTGACTTCAAACTCTTCAGTCATGTCCAATTCTTCACTTATCATTCCACTTGGAAGCTTCCAATCAAAGTGATACAGCAACATTGCAAGCGCCAGTTCCATAACTCTGGTTGCAAATGTGCTTCCAGGGCATATCCTTCTTCCACTCCAAAAGGAATGTACTCAAAATTATTTCCTTTGTAGTCAATGGTGCTATCAATGAATCTCTCGGGATAAAACCTCTCTGGTTCAGTCCAATAGTTTGGATCTCTTCCAATTGCCCAAGCATTGACTATGACCTTGGTTTTGGCTGGTATGTTATAGCCATGTATCTCACATGTTTGACCACGTTCTCTTGGAAGCAAAAGAGAACCTGGAGGGTGTAACCTCAAGGTCTCTTTCATAACTAGTTTCAAATATTTGAGTTCATTGAGGGAATTTTCATCTACCCTTCCTTTCATGTTGAATACCTCTCTAACCTCAGCCTATGTTTATTTAAATTTGTGTTTTATATTCAACTTTGCTTAAAATTGTTTTCAAATTTTAAATTTATATTCTTTTTATTGTTATATGAACTAGTTAATTTATGATTTTTTTTTCTATTAACATTATTTTTTATTAACAACTTTAAAACAATTTTAAATAAGGTTTAATGTAAAATATTAATTAAATGAACTTAATTTTGTTAAAAATATTAACTTGAAATATCAATTTTGATAGAAATATTTGTGTACATTTATATAAAAATTAAATTTGATTTCAATTTGGAGAGCGACAAAATTAAGAAAGTGAAAATGACATAAGTGACACATGTCATTGTCACTGTCACATAACTCTGTCACTGTCACGTGACACGATGACAGCTTGACACGTGACAATTTTTTTTTAAATTCAAAAAAATTCAAAAAAAAATTAAAATTAAAAAAAAAATTCAAAAAATTCAAAAAATCGAAGAATTGACACGTGACATCCCATCTAACGTTGTTACTGTATCACTAACGAAAAAGACTACATTAAGATCAAATTTGCAAAATAGGGACCAAATTGAGATGAAAAAAAAAATAGATGGACCAAATTGAGATTTCGCTACGATCAAACATGATTAAACTAAAAAAATTTCATGAAATTATATGAATTTTAATGCAATTAAATATTAATATAATTTTATATTTTTATCATTTTACTTTATTTTATTAATATTTTTTTACAAGAAATTAAAATAAAATCTTAAATATAGTTAAAATAAAATAGTTAATTAAAAAACTAATTTAAAGTTGAAAAACTGGATTAATAATGTTTAGTAATTGATTTAATGTTGCATATTTAGTATAAATCACTAATTTCATGTTATATATTTAAATTATTTAACTTGAGGGGACGAAAGTATAATGTAAATGAAAATTAAAAAAAAATTAACAAATATAATAATTTATAATAAATAATTTTAATAAAAGTAAATATGAATTAAGATATAAAAATGATTAATGATAAAGTAACTAATTTATAAAATAAAACATAATAGGTATGTATTTTGAGAGAACTTAAAAAACAACTTAAGAGCATTGATGGATTATTTTTTATTAAATAAAATATTATAATATTTTAAGAATAAAAAATTTAAAATATATAAGAATTTCTAATAGTTGAATTTCATTCTATATAAAACCATATAAATCTTCTCTCTAGTTTCTACTCAAAAATCTAAAACTAATTGAATGAAGACGTTATTTTTATTTTAAAAAGTGGAGAAAATCTCATTTTTCATGAATATCTCATTGTGTAAATTTAGTTTTGATAGACTTTGTTAGTTCTAAGCAACTTCGAAATGTTTTCTCACTACCTTCTTCCACCTAGCTCACAAGTCACTCATATGTGGTATTACATGTAGCAAAGAACTAGGTGGAGTGTCTTTTATCCTTTTAATTTCAATTTCATAGCTATTACGAGCAAGATCATGTTCATATTGACCCTTGTCGTAATGAGTTTTTTTAGAGATATTAACCAGAAAGATTTAAGACAATAAGCCATGAGTTAAATCTATAGAAGAACTCTAACATTACTTTCAAGATAAAAAATATATTTAACCCATTTTAAAATAATAAATTTATAAATTTTTTCTTTTATATGTTATTCAATTTTTTCATTTCTATAACTCAAGATTACATTTAGATTTTAACACTTTATCATAGTTGGCTTTTGACTTTTCTGCAAAACATAACATCCTTTTTCATTGACTCTTTAAATCCTCTAACCTAAAACTCGACACTTATCATTCAAGGAAAATAAAAACATATCATATTATTAAAGGGAAATGATACTATTATTTTAGTGTTTTTAGCACAACCTTCATTTCTTTTGGTTTTTAGAGACGAAAAGAGGTAGAATACAGAGAAACCCTGTTACTACTTAGCAGAACACCACTAACACGTTACACCTTAACTACTTCAAAGTTTACAAAACCTTTTTGGTTTGGTTAAGATTAAGAATTAGTAAACAAAAATAATTAAAATGAAAATGAAAAAGACACGGAGCTCTTTACTAAAATTATTCTACTGTAGCGGCCATGTCATTTTCTGTTAGCCAATCAATTATATGCTTCCTAATGGTGTGATAAGAAAAGTGTATTTGTAAAAACGTTTTGTACTAGTCAGAGATAAGAAATGAATTCTAAAGTAAGATAGTTTATATATATAATAGAATACCATGCTTCATCACTCTAGCAATTACTACTGATCATGAAAAATAATATAAAAAGCATCTACTTAAACGCAAAATGACAGATTCTTATCTTCAGTTATTAAAAGATTAAAACTACTACGATAGCATCAAAGTGCACCATCTCAACATCATCAAGGGTTTGTTGCTTAATGTGAAATTCATGAGACAGGCAAAGGAAGATAAGGAACAGCAACCAAGAACATATCATGCTTTCTTCTAACTGTGACTCCAAACTGTTCAGTCATGTCCAATTCTTCTCTTATCATTCCACTTGGAAGCTTCCAATCAAAGTGATACAGCAACATTGCAAGGGCCAGTTCCACAACTCTGGATGCAAACGTGCTTCCTGGGCATATCCTTCTTCCAGCTCCAAAAGGAATGTACTCGAAATTATTTCCTTTGTAGTCAAAGGTGCTATCGATGAATCTGCTGCTTCCCTTTGGTAATCTTTGGCCTTAGACTTTGCATCTTTATGATCATTGATGATGTTTTCCATTATCTGGTCAACTTCTTGATGTAACCTCTCAAGCTTGCGCCTCATGCCAGTGACATGTTGCAGCCAAATAGCAGAAGGAAAAAAATCTCCAATGTCAAAACCTCCAGCAACTTTGATTAATTTTGTAGCCACTGATATAAAGTTTTGTTGGTCTTTGCATTTCTTGCCAAAGACAGACCTTGAAGCAATTGTATAAATTGATGAAATAATGGCTTTAGTGAGGTTGATGGGGGATCCTTTCTGTGCATCTACCCATTTGACAAGATTGAAGAGCTCCTCTTCTCTGATTGGCTGGTATGAGTTAACACGTTTTAGGCTTAAAAGCTCCAACATGCAAATTTTTCTTAGTTGCCTCCAATATCTTCCATAAGGAGCAAAAGCTATGTCTGTGTAGTTGTAACTGAGTACATCCATAGATACGACTTTAGGTCTTGTGGCAAAGTTAATATCATGGGTTTTCATCACTTCCTTAGCACACTCAGGAGATGAAATTACAATGGTTGAAACCTCTCCAAGTTGAAGATGCATCAAGGGTCCATATTTTAAGGCCAAGTCTCTTAATTTTCTATGGGGTTGAGAACATAGCAGATTGTGTATATTTCCTATAATAGGTAGTTTTCTAGGTCCATGGGGCATGTTACATGGTGTTTCCTCAGCTTTCTTGTTTGTGTTTCCTTTTTTTCTCACTATAAGGGTTAGGAAGACAAAGAAGATAAGAGCTGAAAAGTAGAGGACTAGTTCAGCCATGGAAGAGAAGCAAATTTCCAATGTCAATCTGATCGTTCTAGTGTCTGTTTATATACACATTATTCATCATTTTACCTACTATTGATGTTAAATTTTCCTTTTGTTCTATAGTGATCTTATAGGTTTCTCCTGTATTGGGAATTTTGTATAGGATTTTATTTATACTTTCATAAAATTTTAAAATTTCAAATTTTTAAACTATTTATCGAATAAAATTAAATTACAATCTTAAAATTTAATATCCAAATCCAGTGAAAGTTATTACAGCAATTTAATCAACATTAATATTTTGAAGCTATTTAAACAGTTACATATTAATCGTAGTGATTCACTAAATAAAGGATGTGAATGAAAAAACATTACAAATAAAAAAGAGAAGGAGAATGCTAACCAGTATCCTAAGGACACTCATTAAGGAATAATAAATGTGTTTTATTATCATCATTTTTACATTGAAAGCTGAAATAATTAAATACATTAATTAAAATAGTATAAATGCACATAATAAATTTTTTAAAAACAAAAATATCCTTTTAATTTTTTAGACAATAACTTACTGTTACAAAACAAGGATTTTAGAATTTTTAAGGTTTTTACTAAAAAGAAAAAAATATTTAATTAAGTCTCACTTTAATTGTTCTTTTTTTTTGTTGTAACATTTTTAGATATTTAACACTAAATTTTTTTGTTGATTTTTCTGTTAATTTATACTTTTTTATGTTGTTTTTTTTTAATTTTTAGATATTTAACACTATTTTTTCTGTTAATTTAAAATTTCTTATATTTAATTATATTTAATTTTTAACAACATTAAAATATAGTTATTTTATTATTTAATTAATTTTTAACTTTTATTTTTGAATATTAAATAAAATATTAGAAACACACGTACAAGATTTATAAGTATTTTTGTTTTTAAAAAAAATAAAATTGTATTAATGATTATTAGGTCAAATTTTATTTAATTTTACATTTACCTATATATTTTTATAGAATTCAATATATATTATGTATATATTTTTATAGAATTCAATATATATTAATTATCCTTAGATCTAACAATACTCAAAAAGAAAACGTAAGTTTGTAAATTTTAAACTTTAATTTTGATTCCACCCAACTTTTAGATACTATGGATTTTTTTTATTAGGTTTGTGCCCCTATAATCAAAGCGATGGCCAAATCTCTTAATTTACTGTGTGCGGGTCTCAATCCCATCACAGATTATTCTTGTGTAGGTATTTGGTATATTATGTTTGGTGGTAGATTTGTTCTCTATTAAACTGTCTACAGCTTTAAATTTCAAAACCGATTAATTAAACTGGCCATTATAAAAATATATGTGTCCGCTAATAATTATATATATACTACAGGTATTTTAATATTTGTTTATAAATAGGTCAGGTGTGAGTGTCATATTAATGATATTCACAAATATTTGTTACTTGAAAAAAATAAAAATAAAAATTTAATTTTTATTTTTATTTTATTAAATTAAATTAAATTATATTATAATTTACTATATATTTTATTAGGTTAAATTTAATTTATATTATATTTTATATTTTGTTATAATTTTATTTAGATTTTATTATAAAATATTTCTTTTAGATATTTGTGGGTATCCACGGACATTCGTTGTTTTGTCTTAAGAATTTTGTGGGTATCTCTTAAGCGGATATCTGACAGGTAACGAGTGGATTTTTTTTTGTTGCAAGCCGAGTAACGGATAGGCACTAGCTGGCCCTACCAGACCCAACCCGTTGTCATCCCTAACTTTAATCATCTTATCTTATTAGTTTAATTTTGAGATGTTATTATGTAAAATATCTTGCAAGATAGTTCTTGTATAATAATTATAAGCTTAAATACTTTTTTAGTCTTAATTTTTGTCACGTTTATTCAATTTAGTCATTTTCTGTGTGAAATCATAATTTTTATCAATTATTGTGAATTTGATCATTTTTACTAACGACGTTTAAATAGTTAACGCGTGTTAACAATGCATATCACATGTTAGGTCATGGTTTGTTTTTTTTTTTATTTTTTATTTTTTTTAATTTCTTTAATTTAAAAAAAAATTATCCATATGTCAAGTCAATAATATGTTACATTTCAATGTCAATATCATGTGTTAGTTCGTAGTTGTGTCATTTCTTTTTGTTCACCTTAGTCTTTATATTTGTTTTTGTTCAATTCAGTTTTCATTTTTGTTCAAACGAAACAATTATGTCCCTTCCAACTTGAGAACAAAATTAATTTTTACATAAATGTTATACTAATATTTTTATTAAAATTGACATTTTTTATTAATTACTTCTGAAATTTAATTATAAATTATTAAATTTAATTATAAATTGAATATAGTTCTTATAATCAATTATTAAATAGAATATAATAATTATAATATTATTATTAGAATATAGTTATTCAATATTTTTTTCGAATAATTATATTTATAAAATATTTATAAAATTTTTAAATGTGAATTTTTGGAATATTAGTATATTTAAAATATAATTATTAGAAGAAAATATTTAATAACTATATTCTAATAATAATATTATAATAATTATATTCTATTTAATAATTGAATATAAGATCTATATTCAATTTATAATTAAATTTAATAATTTATAATTAAATTTAAGAAGTAATTAATAAAAAAATGTCAATTTTAATAAAAAATATTAGTATAACATTTATATAAAAATTCATTCTCAATTTGGAAGGGATAAAATTGCTCAACTTTAACAAAATATTAGGACTGAATTGAAAAAAAAAATAACGAATATAAAGACTAAATCGAACAAAAGAGAATGACACAACCAACACATGACAAGATGCTGACTTGACACATGGACAATTCTTTTTAAATTAAAAAAAATCACAAACTGACATGTGACATACATTAACTATTTAAACGTGGTTAACATAAAAGACTAAATTGACTAAAATCGGAACCTAATTAAATGCGCAAAAAAAAAAAAGGTCAAATTAAACAAAGACCATGAAAATAAAGACCAAAAGAGTATTTAAACCTATATAATATGTAACAATCACCCATAATTAGATGACCATGGAAAACAATTATATTGTCAATATTTTCAACTAAAATATTGTTTAGTATGTTTAATTTTAATATGTTTATTTAAAATTTTATTATAATATCGAAAAACAAAATATCCAACTTATTATATATAATAATTTTATAGTGACTTTAAATTAGAGATCAATCCATAAAAAAATAACATTTTGTTTATGAATTTTGAAGTGAAGATAACACAAGTTAATAATTCTTAATATAAAAATTTACTAAAAAAAATTCTTCATTACAACCAATGTTGTTGATAAAAAAATTATTAGTCATTATAACCAATTTAGATACTAATTTACAAAAATAAAAAATTATTCGTTACTATACTAATCACTAAATTGGTAGTCAATTATAATTTTTTACTCACAATAGCGACTATTTTAGTCAAACCAATAATTTTTTATTTGTAAGTTGATATCTAAATTGGTCACTATAGTGATTAAAATGTTTTTATCACTAAAATTGGTTATTATTTGAGATTTTTCTTATATGATTAATAGCAACGTAATCTATTGTATTTGAACTAAATTGTTATTTTATTGGTTTATTTTGATTTACTATAAATATACGATTTTATTATGTATTAGATAATTGAAAATAAATTTCGTTAAACTTTTAAAAGCATACAATAGGTGGAAAATTTAATTATATGCTAACTAATTCATAAGTTAGTAACATTGTAAAAAAAAAAAAAATTTATATATATATATATATATATATATATATATATATATAGAAAATTTTAATTTTTTTTTAAATTATTAATATAGTATATTTAAAAATTAATGGAAATTAAATTTTGTGTCTTTTTATTTTTTTAAAGCACAATATTTATTGTTAATAAATAATAAAATATAAAATTAAATATAATAAAAAATAAAAATATTTAGGTGTAATTATTTTTTTTTGTCTCTGGTTTCATCCAAAAATGTCAAATTGCAATTAAAAAATTATGAGTAAATTGAGACTAAAAAATTTTGAGGACCAACTTAATATTTTTAGGAAATAGGAACCAAACAAGTAACTAAACCAAATATCTATTAATATATTTTTTATTTTCTTTCTTATTATCTCTTTAGTTTTTTACAAAATTATACTCGTCCCTTATGTTTCCTTTTTGTTGTTGAAGAAAAAAAAAAGAAGGTAGATAGAAACTCATTATTTTTACTCTCATTTGTCATTTGTTTTCTTTTTAAAAAAAATGTAACTCTATCTTATCTCACTTGATAATGAAATATTAATTTAATAGTTATTAATATTATTTTTTATTATATATTTTTTCATAATCGATTTTTAATTATGATTTTATTATAATATATTTTCTTCTAATAATTATCTCTTTTACTTTTTTTACTTTTTTATTAGATTATTATAAATTATTTTTTAATATTATTAAAAAAAGTATATCGATGAATTTGTACGGATCAGACGATCCAACATATAATGATTATTGATAAGAAAATCTACAAATGAACTCGTTGGAGGATTCAACGTTTGAACTGATCATACAATTCATTGGTTGTTTTTATGCATTTTTCAAAAAGTGTATTAGTTGTTTTAATTATTCTTATTTTTTATGATTGACAATTTCTATGATGAATGAAAATCAATGAAGCGCAATTATCTAAATATTTCTTATAATAAAAAATAAATCAAAAATATTTTGTAAACAAATCATGTTTCTTGAAACGAGAAAATTTTAACTATTAATGCTCTATCTGTTTGTCTTAAAGTGTTTCAGTTTGTATCATGCGAAAATAGTCTAACACTAACAAAAAATTGTAAGTAAGGAAATATGAACCATTGGATTAAAATAATCTAAGATTCATATTGGATGTCACAAACACACATGGATTTATAATATACCAAATATATATTATATTAAAATCGACCTAATTACTGATAATTTAAATAAATAATAAAATTAATATTTTTTTTGGCCAATGCCAAGTTAAATAACTATTAATATTAAAAATAAATAAAATGAATGTCAACTAACAGACACTAATACTATTTAGGTTAAAATATCTTTTTGTTTCCAATTTTCGTCAAATTTGATCAAATAAGTCCTAATTTTGGTTTTGTGTTCAAATAGTTTCTAATTTTTGTCAATTTTGTTTAATTTGGTCATTTTTTTTGTTAACACCGTTTAAATTACTAACATGTCACTTTGTGATTTTTTTAATTTTTTAATTTTTTAATTTTTTTAATTTTTTAATTTTTTAATTTTTTAATTTTTTTTAAATGTCCACGTGTCAAAGTCAATGTTCTAAATTCAATTTGGTCCCTATATTTGTTATTTTTTTTTAATTTAGTCCCAATTTTGTCTCTATCTAAAATGTGACCAAATTTAATTTTTATATCAAAGTTATAATTATGTGAATTTTAATATATTATATAAAAATATTTAATAAAAAATGTGAATTTTAATATAAAAATTAAATTTGGTTTCAATTTGGAGAGAGACTAAATTGGTTCATGTTAACAAAAATTGAGACTAAATTGAACAAAAATAACAAATATAGGGACCAAATTGAATATAGAACATTAATTTTGGAACGTGGCACGCTGTTGGGTTGACACGTGAGCATTTAAAAAAAGTTCAAAAAATAAAAATAAAAATTCAAAAAAACCACAAAGTGACACGTGTCAGTCAATGTTCATGGCCATTAATGATTTAAACGGTGTTAGCAAAAATGGACCCAATTGGACAAAATTGACGAAAATTGAGACATATTTGAACACAAAACCAAAATTATAATTTATTTGACAAAATTTGATGAAAATTGAAACTAAAAAAAGTATTTTAACCTATTATTTATTTTTGACATTTATGAAGGTTGAAATCAAATACTATTATGACAATAACACAAATACTTTTATTTACTAAAAGAATTTAAAAATGGTTAATGTTGACTTAAATTTGACTAAGTGGACGATATTAGTGTCCAATCCTAAGTAGATTCTATTATAATGACTTACCGTAGGTTAATTATAGTTAGCGTAAACTTAACTAACATATATGTTTTATATATTATAAAATTAAATTTAAAAACAACTTTAAGCTTTTGTACTTTTCCTTTTAGAAAATTATTCTTATGCATTGCATTAGAGTGACTTAGTCAACTCTAATAACACTGCATTTGCGCATATACTATCACTTGGAAGCTAATATATAGTTTTCTTGCAATGTGTTACTAATTTTTATGATTTTAGTTAGAGTGAACAAGAAGTATAAAAAAGAAAATAACAAAAAGGAAAAAGTATGTATGAAAAGTATAAAGTGTTAAGACACATCTATGTTGAATAACTTCTTGTTACAAAGTTTAATGGAAATTGACTTGTTACAGAGTTTAATGGAAATTGAATGTATATTGAAAGTCTATTAAATCTGTTTAGTAATATTCATGTCAATTTTTATACATGTAACTCTTACAGTACTCTTAAAAAAATCTAAGAAATTATACCGTACAAGGAAAAAAAGGTATATGAAGAAATACAATAATTTCATAAGTCAATTCAAAAGGAAAACTAGTGCTGTAATAATGAAAAGACAAATAACATATTGAGGGTACCGAATTTAGAATTCTTAGGGTACTAATTTTGTTTATTTTTAAATGTATTTTTCAGAATGACAATGAAGAGAATAATGTATTAGTTTTGTGTTTTGTAGGTGGTTATAATTGGTTAATTTGTAGATGAAAGGTTATTCAACCACATCAACATTCTAAGTTTCATCATGACTATTTGAAGGAAAATTAGTATTTGACTCATCCATTATATCTTATTAACCACTCCAAGTTTACTAAATTCTAAGACAAACATAATATATAATTCAGTACAAAAAACACAAACAACCGGCAGCAACACAAACTACAAAACAAATGTGTACTCAAACAACAATACAAACAACAATTAAAGCAACCCAACAACATAAATGTGTACTAAGAACAACAACACAAACAACAATTACGAAAACCCAACATCAAACAACTTGATTACAACAATTAATTACAACAATTTACTACACAAACAACAACAAATAGACCAACAATTGCCTCCAAAGAAGTTAATTACAACATAAACTATCAACAACAATTATAACAACAACAATTAGTCCAATTAGTCTAACAACAGCTATCAACAACAATTCGTCCAACAACAACACCTTCAACTCCAATTGAGGGAAATTGAAATTAGGGATAGGGAATTTACAAATTAGAGCAAGAAATCACAAATTAGGGCTGTAAATGGTGAATTAGGAATGAACTTGTTCGTGGTGGTCGCCCTTTGTCAGAATCGTCGTTGTCCGACGTGGTGTGGTGGCTTTGCATTGTCGTTGCATTGTCATCATGGTGTCATGGCTCTGCGTTCGCTATCAGGCTGTGGTGGTTGCATTGCCTTCATCACCATTGGGGTATCACGTTGGACGAAGGAGAAAGACACGAGAATGTTGTGTTGTTCACAAAAGTGTGGTGGCTTTGTGTTGTTCTTTTTGTTTTGGATGCCTCGCACTCACTTCACTCACTGTCGAGTTGGCGGGTCGGGCTGTTGTGAGTTGGCGAGTTGCATTCTCTACCTTGACCTTTTTTTTTGGCAACTTGCGAGCTGGCCTTCCGGGCCTGGCCCTTTTTGCCTTCCCTAACTCTCACTCAGATGGAGTGAATCAAAGCTTAAACATGGAAGATTCTTCCATCTTTGTTCTTAAAATGGATGGTGATTACACTTTGAATTTTACAACTCAAAAGGTAATTTCTACACGTGTTAAGTTACTTGAGTGGATATGAGGTATCACTTTTCACCTTGTTGTTATTATGAGATATGATACAACTAATGGTCAACATGTTAGAAAGACATGTGTTGCTAGGATGTGAAAGAGATTGAAAGTATAGGAAATATAAGTTTAATCTTCAACCTAGTATAACTGGGACAAGGAAATGTGATTGTCCCTTTAAATTGATAGGTAAACTAGTATCCATGCAGATGGTTAGGTATTAAAGGTGATATGTGGGTGTCATAATCATGATTTATTTAAAGAACTGAGCCAATATCGTGATGATTATGCCAGATTATTAGGAAGCTATGACCAAGTGGAAGAACTAAGGAATTCCTTGCTAGTGGATTCCCAGTCAAAGGTATTTTCCATTACATCCTAAACACTACTTAGTATAACTTTAGCATTTAATTTTTATAACCATTTGCGTAATTATGTTTAGGGTAGCATGGAGAAATGGATGACTATACCTGACATGAGATATGTTATTGCCAATAGATATAATGTCATATTAGTGTGTTTGTTATTAGTAAAAAGTATAACAATATTTCCACTATGTTGTACACCACTTGCTGATATAAGGCAACATTGAATAATCGATACAGGACATGTTAATAGTTCACATGTTGTCTAGGTCAGATCTGTATGCAAACGTGTTACTCGAGGTCAAATCACATCATAGCTACTCAACCCTTCATTCCTTTCCATCTCAAGAAAGTGCTCATATATCCCATTTTATATATGAATGAAAGTTTATTTCATTAACAAATTTTAAAGGAAATTCAAAATGAAGGACAATGTATACTTGTAAAAAAGTCAGATATGCAACTAATTGCTTTGTATATGCAAAGCATGCGTCCCTAGTTGCTCTTACATGTGTGCCTGTGTAGCAACTCCTTATGCATATCCCCCACATGTCCTGAGATTTCTGAACAACAATAGGTATGACACACTAATGTAAATGGCGCACTCCTAGTGCCATTGTTCATAACAATCTTGATACAAATCTCTCAACCAAGTTGATCGCACATGGGCCCCTACATTGCCTAAGTTCATATGTGGCCTTTGTCCTATCAACCTCTAACAACTCAATTAGTAGCGCCAAAGCACCAACAGTATCCAGAGACACATTTGGACAAAATAGTCCCATTATAGGTAGATGAAGAAACAAGGTGAAATTCAGTAAAACCAAATTGGATTTTAAAAGTCGGTGTTACCGCATCCTGTCGAATAACCCAAAACACAATCAATCATAAAAACAAATAAGTTACCGTATAAATTGAAGATGAAATGGCATGAACAAAAGGGCTGGAGGAAGTGACAAACAGCTCGTGGTAGATGAAAGAAAGTGATTGAAGGGTGGTAGTGACTAGGAGGTGAGTGTCGTGAATGCCTTGGAGGTGAGGATGAAAGAAAAAAAAAATAGAAAGCTCAAATGGGGGTGAGGAGGAGGTGAGAACGAGATTGAAAGAAAGTGTGAGAGAAAGGTTGTGTTGTGCGACAACTTGGAGACATCAAATAAGGTAAAAGCCATAGTCAGATTTAATCAAAACACATGTAGAGTTAAACAGTAAAAGATTAAAAGGGTAGCAAGGAAAATATGAAAAAGTTGGGGGTGCAGGAAGAAATTCCCAAATTAAAAACATAATCTCAACGCCCATCGTGGGGCTCGAAACCCACGACCACAAGGTTAAGAGCCTTGCGCTCTACCAACTGAGCTAGACGGGCTTTTACTAATTTTTTAATTAGTTCCAAAAAGTTGGGGGTGCAGGAAGAAATTCCCAAATTAAAAACATAATCTCAACGCCCACCGTGGGGCTCGAACCCACGACCACAAGGTTAAGAGCCTTGCGCTCTACCAACTGAGCTAGACGAGCTTTTGCTATTCTTTTAATTAGTTCCAAAATAGGATTCACTAGTATTAATCAACCTTTCAATATGCTAAATTGGTTTTAGGTAATAAATGAAATATGATTATTAGAAAATAATAAATCTCTTTTTCTAATATTTTACACAATTATATTACAATCATGATGACTACTTCAGTTAAATTATAATATATGAATTGATAATGCATAAAAGTAATTCTTTATTAATCTAGAGTTAAGATAAAACAAATTGAATCAAACCATATAAATTTTAAACACATCATTCAAACAATAACAAACTTCAACGAAAATACTAGCCTCCCTTTGTCATAGTATAAATGTTATGTGATCTGAATAAGTACTCACTAAAGAGGTATCATATGGATCTCCGAGATATATAACTCCTTCTTGGTGGTCCTCTTGCACTTCTTCAACATCTTGCAGCTCGTCAACAAGGGGATGGTACTCCACATGTTGGTGTTCACCAACAAAATCCACCCTGTTGCAACATCATCATCACCTTCATCTCATGGGCTTTTCTCCGAGCACACACAATGGACCTTCTTCTCTCACCCTATTGAGAGCTTTCTCCTTGAATTGTACAATCACTGCGAGTTCTTGCCATATCTAAAAAAAAACTTATAACTTCAAATATACCAACAAAAAAATAAAATAAAAAATTAAAATAAAAAATAAAAAATAAACGTGAATAAACCGAATTACGAAATCTGGTATAATCGTATCTTGAAATCTGATAAAACCAAAACTAATTTCAAAAGATGGTGTTACCGCATCCTGTACTGAAAACCGGGAATACCAGATTCTAAAAACTAGGAGTACCAGATTCTAAAAACTGAGAATATCAGATTCTAAAAGCCAAGAATGCCTAAACGGATGTCGAAAATTAGTGACTAAAAATGTGAAACCCGATGACTCTTCTTCATGTTTTTCATGTCTTTCTAGAAACACATAATTGCTAAAGAATAACCCAAAACACAATCAATCACCAAAATAAACTAGTTACCTTGTAAATTGAAGATGAAATGGCATTGAAGAGCTCCAACCAAAAACTAACAACAAAGGGGCTGGAGGAAGTGACAAGCAGCTTGTGGCGGAAGAAAGTGATTGAAGGGGGTGGTGACCAGGAGTTGAGTGACGTTAGCGCCTTGGAGGTGAGGACAAGAAAAGAGAAAAATAGAAAGCTCAAATGGAGTGAGGACCTGAGAACGAGATTGAAAGAAATTGAGAGAGAGGTTGTATTTAGGGATGGCAATGGATGGGGGCGGGACGAGTTTCACAATCTCATACCCATTCCCATAAAAAAAAAATTATCCCCATCCTCATACCTAAACCCAACGGGTATCAAACTTTTGTCTCATCCTCATTTCCACCGTGTAAGAGATATACTTGTACCCATACCCAGTTTTCTTACTGTTTCAATGTTTCAATATTAATTAATTAATTTTTATAAAATAATATAAAATTACAGTAAAGGAAACATAATATTATCAAATATTCAATATTAAGTGGAGGGTTGTTTCTTAGATATCAAATATTTAGAATAAAATTATAATTGTATACATTTCAAATTAGAATACCAAATAAAATTTTATGAGAACCAAAACATTTATTAAATTTTCAAATATTAATGAAACCTAGTTGATAAAATTTAAAAATATTTTTTAAAAAATATAAAAGGAAAACAAATATTAAAATTAAAATATATTTTAAATTTTTGTTTACTTTAATTTTTTAAATTCTAATGAAATCTCTTTTTTATACAATGATAAAAGTTATAACACATCACTTAATCAAAATCATGCAAAGAATAAAGATTAAACTAATAATAATAAAATTTTAACATAAATATTGTATCTTTTGAACTTTAATATATGTTGGATGATGATAAAATAAAAATTCATAACAATTATATTAAATTTTTATATTATAGTAAATAAAATTTATTTATACAATTATATTAACAAAATTACACTTTGATAGTGAGTTAGAAAAAAAATAGTTATATAAAATATATTAAAATAGTATTCTATATGATAGAAATAAACAACAAATAAAAATATTTAAAAAGTTTCAAATATGTGTATTAAAAGTAATTTGGAAGATTATTGAATGAAGTTGCACATAGAAAAACAAATATAATTATTAGTATGATAAGACGAAAAATACCTTGGAGATCTAAGAAAACTTTTCAAATATCAACATAGTCAATGGTTGAGAAATTTGTTTTAGGAAACCAAAAAGGTTCTTCAAATGAAACAAAAATTAATAATAATAGAGTAAACAAGATGAATTTTTTACATTACATAGGAAAAAAGTTATTGAAATGAAACAAAAACTAATAATAATAGAGTAAAGAAGATAAATTTTTTATATTACATAATAAATGAAAGATTTATGCTACTAAACACTTGAATTGAGAGTGTTAAACATTTTCATGTGTAAGGAAAATATATAATAAATAAAAATATTATAAAAGAATAAAAATATTCAAATGTAAGACATAAAAAATATTTAATTAACATACATCAATTGAACAAATGTTATGATAAGATGAAAAATATATTGGATATACGAATGAATTTCATAAAAAACAAAAAATTAGAAGAATTAAAAAAAAAGTGTGTAGTGATATATATATATATATATATATATATATATATATATATAAGATTACTAAATTGATTATGAATAATTTAATAATTTAATCAGAGACGGGGATATGGTGGGGACGGGTATTATGATAGGTATGGAGACGGAAACAGATCAGATATATACATCTCCATACCCATCCTCGTATCCAATTTAAAAAGTCGAGGATTCCCCATACTCAATCAATGTCGAGTTTATTTGTCATCTCTAATTATACATCAAATACGGTAAAAACCATGGTCAAAGATTCAGTCAAAATAGAGTCAAACAGTAAAAGATTAAGAAGGTAATAGGGGAAATATGAAAAAGTTGGGGGTGCAGAAAAAAAAAATGGGAGTGCAGGAAAAAGTCCCTAATTTCTAATGTTGGTCTTATCTTACTTTTGTATGTTAAAATAGACAATTATTCAACATTCTTAACTACGTTTGTTGTTACCTAGTCATCATCTTGGTTTCTCCTATATTGGGATTTTTAAATTTTACAAAGAAAGGATTTAACCTTAGTTTGGTACAATTGGAGTTGGTTTCGTTTAGTTCAATGAAGTCATTATCTTTGAACCGAAGAGTAGTGCAACTTGGTGGTTCCTTGAATCATTTAATTTTATTGGCTTTTATATGCACACAAAAAATCTGTTGGGAACAAACACATTAAATCCCTTTGCTTAAGAACTCAAAGTAAACGTAAAAAAATATGAAAAGATGCAGACAGAAAACTTCTTTTATGTTTGTATGGAAAAAATTTCTGTAAACATTTTTATGAAAAAAATGAAATAAATTTATTTAAAAGATCAAACTAGCTTGTACATAAATTAAAACTTAGTTTTTGGAAGAAAAAAAAAAGTCAATGGTATAACTTGTATATGAGTAGTTTCAGATAATAAAAAAATCACTCAAAGCATACTTGTAATGTGAAAAGGAAAAAAAAAATCAGAATCTAATTTCGCAAAATATCTTCACAATAGACTAAATTTATGGCATTAGATAATTGCTATTTTCTTCGTATTTCTGTAATCTACGTTGATTTCGGTCTAGTTCTTGGTATAGTTTTGTTCCTTTATACCCTTTCTATTATTTTTTATGACTTTCTTTGTGTTTTTTCTTTTAAGAATGAAACTCTTAATTTCTTAATTTATTGTTGAGTGATGATTGGGGTTGTTAGTTCTTTTGAGATCTTAATCTAATTTTTTTGAAAGTATAATTTAATTTAGATCTTTCTCGTGTATCCAAAGATAAATCACAAATTCCTACACAACTAAATATTAATATTGAGAAAAACATGTTAGAAAAATATTAATCAAAATAAATAATAATAATAATAATTATATAATAATAAGAATAAGATAAAGATATGGATAATAAAAGATTTATAAAGTCAAGCATCGAATAATAATAATAATAATATAGAACAAAATTATAAATTTACTAAGGAGTATAAATAGTCTAGATTGAGTTACTTATAACTTTATCTTTAGAGAGAAAACGTCCTAAAAACACAGGACAAAACAAAATGATTTGTGTTTCTCTCCCAGTATACAACAAACTATTAGATTAATCGAGTGCAATGAAGGATCTCTGAACCTTATGAATACCACTGTTTTATAAGATTAGTATAGAGCAGAATAGTGGCGAAACTTGGAAAAAAAATTTATGGGTGCCAAATTAGAATTTTTCAAATTCATTATATGTAACTCTGAGAATTTTAGATAGTTGTTTTTGGTAATCTTTAATTTTTGGATTTTCATGAAATTTTTCAAGTTTAATTGATGTACATGCATCATAAGTCTTATTCTTGAAAAAAATTAATTATTGTACTCTTTATCATAATTTTTCTAATATAAATTTACTACCTCTCACCTATTTAAAAAAAATGAATTTGTCACCACCTAGTGGTACACATTTACTCTTTATCATAATTTTTCTGATATAAATTTACCACCTCTCACCTATTTGGAAAAATATGAATTTTTCACCACCTAACTTATCACATGTAAGAGGAAAATATATGCTGAAGAAAAAAGATACAAAATAAACTAATTCAAAAGAATAAATTAATTGATCTAAAATATTCTTTAACTTATCAATTTTATTGTGGTACAACTTTATTTTGAAAAAGAAGTGATATTGAAGGTAAAACCTGAGATAGAAAGAAAGAGATGAAAAAGAGATGGAAATAGAAAATAGAGAAATGAAAAAACAAAAGAGAAAAAGAGGAGAAAATATATATATATATATATATATATATATATATATATATATATATGAGATTTTAAGAAAAAACATAAAAACATAAAAAATTAATATAAATAATATATAAATATATAAATATATAAATATATAAATAAATCATTTAAATATATATGAAAAATTAAATGAAAAAAAATGAGGGAGTCGTGGCTCCCATGTGTCATTGAAAAGGTCCGCCACAGAGAAGAAGACAACACTCTTGTATGAGTTGTTAGATCGATGGAGTGCAACAAAAGATCTCTGAATCTTATGAACAACAATGTTTTAAAAGATAGTATAAAGAAGAAGACAACACTCTTGTATCAACTATAATGTTTTTTTTTTGTTCTGGATTTTTCGCATGCATAAAGGTGGTATTTATAGATAAAAGAGAGACTTAGGAGTAACTTGTAACAAAACTGGTTTTAAAATAAAATAAATGTAAAAACCATTTATCTATAAATAACATTTACCTCTAAAATTAATATTGCATAAAACATTAGTAAAAATAATATTTTATTTTAATTATTTATTATTTAAATTATATTAATTATTTCAGCATAAGGAACTTTTCGAGTTTGAGACTTACACCTAGTGCTTATAAACTTCCACTCGAGAAAATGTAGAGACTTAATTGTCTTGTGCTACATATCTTGTAACCAGATTTTCAAATTTTAGTAAATAACACATACAATATCGGTGTTCGTGTTCATTTTAGGTTCTAATCAATGGTGTGTGTTATGGCCTTGTGTATGTATCTTAATTCACGAGTGTCACTTAGAGACTTGCTCATGTCTTACAATGGCAATCCCACCGTCACACTCACTAGGATAAACCCTTAAAGGGTAGTTTGTGACTCACACCCCTACAATAATTGTCATTGGGTTTATTGAGAGGTGTTTTTAAAAAATGAGCATAATAATACATATACCTCAACCTTATTGCCACAATTTATAGTATACGCTCGCCATAGTAATGAAACATTGTTAGGAATCCAAGTGTGAGTCTAAGTCCCACATTGACCAGAATTGAGAAAGTAGAGCACCATATAAGGATCAAGGCCCATAAACCCATTGCCTTAAGGTTTTGGGTTGAGAATGGTGTCAGTGTCTTATATGGTTGGGCTCAGGTCTCATTGGTGTTGATCTCCCCAAGTGAAACCCCCTCCTTATAAAACCTGACAAGTGATATCAGAGCCGATGGTTGAAACCGGCTCAGACGAGTGCAATATGGTCCTTGTATCGAAAGTCCTCGTGGTTGGGGATGCTTCCGCTGGAGGGGGAGTGTACCAATGTGGTTGAAGGGACTCACCCTTGAGGGGGAGATTGTTAGGAATCCAAGTGTGAGTCTAAGTCCCACATTGACCAGAATTGAGAAAGTAGAGCACCATAT
>Ga0214544_1005761_pt1 | contig 23649 bp, 14 predicted proteins | sample CNSS3metaG_FD_160074 | JGI IMG/M metagenome (GOLD analysis project Ga0214544, IMG submission 160074) | Root nodule microbial communities from cowpea collected in UCLA plant growth center, Los Angeles, California, USA - CNSS3 | ecosystem: Host-associated > Plants > Roots > Nodule | place: USA...
TTAAATTTGTAGAAATTCAAATACCCTCAAAATAGGTGGAATTTGAAATTCTTCTCACTCAACCTCACATTCTTGACGATCCGGACGGGCACGACTACCCGGACAGACCTGACGACCCGAACGTGCCCGACGACTCAGATGGGCCCGACGACCCAGACGGGCTCGACGACCTAGACGGGGCCGACGACCCGGACGTGCCCGACGATCAGGACGTGTTCGATGACCCGAACGGGCCTAATGACCCAAACGGGTCCGATGACCCAAACATGTCTGATGACCCAAACGGGCCCGACGATCCAGACCAGCCCGATGATCCGGACGAACCTGACGACCTAGACAGGCCAAACAACTCGAACGAGCCCGACGACCTAGACAGGCCCGACGACCCAGACGGACCCTTCCAAATCATTGGGCCCGTACACCCATATGGGCCCGAAGACCCAAACAAGTCCGACAACTAGGATGGGCTCGAGGACCCGGACGGGCCCGACGACTTGGACACGTATAACAATCCAAACAGGCTCGACGACCCGGACGGACCCGACGACTAGTATGGGCCAGACTATCTGGACGGACCCGACGGTTTGAAAGGGCTCGTACGAGTTGTCGGGCTTGTCTAGGTCGTTGGGTCTTTCCGGGTCGTCGGACATGTCCAAGTCGTCGGGCCCGTCCGGGTCCTCGGGCCCATCCTAGTCGTTGAACCCATCCGGGTCTTTGTGCTCGTCTGGGTGTATGGGCCCGTCCCGGTATTCGACCTCATCGGGTATTCGGTCTCGTCCGGATTGTCGGGATCGTTCAACTCGTCGGGCCCGTCCAGGTCGTCGAGCCCGCTCGGGTCGTCGGACCCGTCTGGAGCATTGGGCCAATGACCAAGACGAGTTTGACTGGGCCATATTGAAGAACTTGACGGCACAATCGTGCAGTATGGGCCGTCAGGCCTCTAGATCATCGGGCCACCCGGCCTGTCTGGGCTTCCCAGTCGGTCCAGCTCGGGTGGGTCGTCAGGTCTAACCAATTCGGTTGCGTAGTTGGGTCTGCCCGACCCATCTGGGTTGTCGAGCATGTTTCCAAATTTATCATGAACTCAAAACATAATTAAGCTTAAAATAAATATTGTTAAAATTAAATTTTATCTCACAATAAATTCAATTTTTTTTCCAAACAAGAAATTGAAATGTAAGGTATTTTAATTTCCTTATCAAAACAAGTTATTTAAAAAATGAATGGAATTTAATTACAAGCAATTCAAATACAAAACATTTCAATTTCTAAGTATTGTTGAAATGATCTATCCAAATACAAGGTTAAAGTTTTATAATGATTCTTATGGTTCAAATAATGATTCTTCCTTAAGATTATCATGAACATGAAGTTTTCTCCATTTTCAATAATGTTCTTCCATATTCCTAAGTTCATTTACCTTTCCCATTTCATACTTGTTTTTATTTTGTTTTTCAATACTTTGTTCTTGTTCTTCATCTAACTTCCACTATTGTCATCTAAGCTACCTTAAAGTATCATCATATCTAAGTTATGTGAGAAAAATACACAAGTCATTTTATTTAAACCAATTAATCCGATGAACATTAATCTAATTTAACTTTTATTTATTTAGAAGTTTATTTATTATTTCTCAATTTAACTTATACTAATTATTTTTTTATTTGACATATATAACAAATTAAAAATTAATCAAAAAGTAATGAAATTACTGTAATAATTAAAAAATATTCAATGTCTGTAATTCAAAATTTCAAAATATAATATGTAAAAAGATAAAAAGAAATTATATTTAAAATATAAGAGACAGTAATAAAAAAAATTAAATAAACTACAAAATATAAGGTAATTAAAGTTACTATAAATTATAAGTTAGAAACTTTTAAAATAAATTATTTTAAAATATCTCATCAAATTATTCTGTAAAGACAAATGATATTATCTAATAAATAACTTATCAAACAAGAATATCATTTTGGTGCTTTTATATTTGAGCTCACTAAACAAATGCTCTCTTTCTGTCTCTTCTTTTTATATTTTTTATATTTTCTTCTTTAGTTTCAAGGTAATAATTATCGCTACTAGAAATTCTCATATTACATGATATTTTTCTTGTAAATTTGTTAAAAAATTTACAAAAAAATATTTTTTTGTGTCATTTTTTTAAAAAATCTTAATTGGCAGATAATTCTTTCATGAATAATTATTTTTTACAAAATTATAAAATTTGCAAGTATTTCTTATAAAATTTGTTGCGAAAAGTGTTTTATACAAAATATATTACAAAAAAATTGGTAATAATTTCACAACAAATTTTGTAAGTATTTCTTATAAAAAAATTCAAAACAAAATTGATAGAAAATATGAGTGTTTTTTAGTAATATGTGATGTTCTAACTTCTTCTTACTTAAATATATGCATTCAAAATCATATGGATATATCCTTAATTACTTTTTTCTTAGTTTGGCAAAATAATTTTTTCAATAGAAGATATAAAGTGAGAGTCTATTTGGGTTTTGCGCTTGACCATATTTTCAAACATGGATTTGTTAATAAGAGCGCTTCTTCTGACACCCCACTTTTTTCTTCATGTAACTCCAAACTTTTCCTTTTTTCTTATTTTACATTCTTAGTAATAACAAATCGGATAGCATGATCCGGAAGAACTAATGAAATAAAAAAAAGCCCGATTAATTCTTTTGAGGGTATAGTTGCAGGTTTTCAAAATTCGTTCGGGATCCAAGAAAAGCATACCACATTCATAAACCATACACACAAATAAAATCGAATTTCAAAATTTACATAATTTTATCGTATTTCGAAATCTAATTATTTAAATTTTCATTAACCTAATTTAGTAATTTTGTGTGTCCCAGATTTCATACATCCTGTATTACACGTATAATAATTATTATTTATTTAATATGTACTTTATAGGGGTAAAATGGTAATTGCAGTAACAGTTGGGGTGTAGGAAGAAAACAACGGGTGCAGGAAGAAATCCCTGGTAATAATGTGAATGAAGCTTATTTGAACAGTATGGTGAATGGTTGGTGATAAGATGATTTGGTTTGTGGCATGTTGGTTATGGTGGGGACTAAAGTCTGTGCTTGATGCTGATAACAGAGAATTTACTATTGGAAGTTTTCATGACAACTAGTGCACATGAACATTTTATGCATATACAGAGATGTCATATTTGTTTTTTTAAATATTATTAATGTGAAGAGAGTTGTCATAAAGTAGTTGAGATGTGGATTAATTGTGACCAAGTGTTAGTTGGTTTTTTTAATGATAGTATATTGTTGTATATTTTTTAAAATACATTCATATCAATATATTAAACAATTAATATATTTCAAACATTAAAAAAATATCAATATTTAATATATTTTTAAATATTAAAATTAGTTTTTATTAATATATTTTAAAGATTCAAGAATGACGATAAAAAATAAAAAAAAAAAAAATTCTAGTAAACTGTAAATCGAATAAAATGAAATTTAGATTTTTTTTGTGAGTTTTTAGTATTATGTATATGTTATCTTTTAAAAATAAATTGATTTTGATATTTGAAAATAAATAAAAGAGAATTATTATATCGAAGTCAATGTAGCTTGGAGTTACAACTAATAAACAATCCTAAAAAGTTAATTTGTAATTCATTTATTATTTTCTTATTCTATTTTACAATTTTTTTTATTAATTTTTGGTTGTTTACGACATTTTGCTCACTAATCTAGACGACCGACGCTGTTATCATTTTTATTAATAATAAGGTTAAAATATTTTTTTTTCCAATTTTCGTCTTAGTCTTAATTTTTCTTTTTTCGAATTAGTTTAAATTTTTGTCAATTTTGTTCAATTTAGTCTACTTTTGTTAATACCGTTTAATTCATTAATGGTATCATGTGTTACTTCGTGGTTTTTTTATATTTTTTATTTATTTTTGAAAAAAATGTTTACGTGTTAATGCTATTATATTTTTTATTTATTTTTGAAAAAAATGTTTACGTGTTAACGCGGTAGCATGTCACGTACTAGAATCAATGTTTATATTCAATATAGTCCCTACATTTGTTATTTTTGTTCAATTTAGTCTCAATTTTATTTAAAATTGAGCAATTTTGTCTCTCTCGAAATTAGGACTAAATTTAATTTTTATATAAAAGTTACAATAATGTTTTTGTTAAAATTCTCATTTTTATTAAATATTTTTTGTTTAAGGTTATAATTAGTTTAAAATTAGAACAAAATTTGTAAGGATGAAAACTAATATCACTCATATAAAATTTTAAAATTAGTCTTTATCCTTAAAATTTTCGTTGTCATTTTTAACTAATTATAACCCTAAACAAAAATATTTAATAAAAATGTGAATTTTCATACAAATCCAAAAGAATTACAAAAGAAAATATTTAAAGATGTTCAACACAATAAAATCAATTCATAAAAAAAATAACACATTTAAAATCAATGTGTTAATATTTAATCGTATTTTTTTTATTTTTTTTTATTTAAAATCAATATTTTGACTCATATCACATCCTATGAAAAAATAATCCTAATTAAAACCTGGTTTTCCCATTCCCACATCTTGCATCAAAGACGCGAGATCCCAAAGGCAAAAATCTGAAAGGTTAAAATTTTGGTGTATGTATATAGAGAGAGTTTAGCGAGTACGGATATCCACGGGTACATATTTTATGATACTCGTATTCGTCCATTAACATGCGAATATAGAATGTTGGAAATTTCTCAAATATGTGATATGTGGGGTAGTATGAGGTATTCACATGGTCAATTATTTTCATATATGTTGTTCATTTGTCAATCAATTTTATAATTTTTGCATAAATTTTGATGTTGTAATCTTATATAATTGATAACAATTTATGATGGCAACTACTTTGTGATGGGTAGAGAACTTTGTAAATTTCACAGGTGCTTTGTGCTTTGGGCATCAAATATGCTCTCTTCTACCGTATACTATACCATTAAAGTTTAGAGTGTGAGGGTTTAAAACGAAAAAACACATTAAAGGTGACACTAGCAATGGCTGAAGGTTAGTATTTTTATTTCGCATTAGTTTTACATTTGATATTAGAGCAAAATTAAATACCTTTGCCTTGTTTTGAATCTATCATGGTTATCATTTTTTATTCTTTATTGTGTTTTTTCTTTGAGTTGGATATCAAACCTAATATTATCAACGTTGGAGGTGTAGCTATTGATGAAGGGTCGAAGTGACACTAATCCAATGTTGTGTTGGGCGTTGTTGTTATGGGTACAAAAGATGTCAGAGCACCGGCATTGTGACCCTTCGAGGATTTGTCAGAATTACTCTAAGGCGTCTGAGATTTGTTCTGTGTACTCATGTAATGTGAAACATTGTCACTTGCTTATGACAATTGACACCAATTTTTGGACAATGGGGTGCTGATTATTGAGGTTGAAGATGAATTAAAAAGGCACCTTCTATTTGTTAGAAAATGATTACTCAAATAATACTAGTAATAATAAAAATATAAAATGATTTAATAATATTTATTAAATCAATAATAATACTAAGACATATATATAAAACAATGAATATTAATCAGAGATCAGCAATTATAATAACAATAAGAGATAAAAAATAGATGAGGAAAGGAGTAGAAAAATCCTGGGTTGAGACAAGCATAGCGCTATCCTTAGATAGAAAACGCCCCTACTGCACAGAGTTAAACAAATAACACTCATATGTGTTTCAAATCATATGCATTTCTCTCCCAAGATACAACAACCCGTCAGATCGATCGAGTGCAGTGAAGGATCTCCGAATCTTATGAACACCACTGTCTTAAAGATAATATAGAGAAGAAAAGAAGAACATATTTTAGAAAACTATAGTGTTTGTTGTCTCTGTTGTTGTTTCTCTCCCCATGCATCTAGGTGATATTTATAGGTACAAAAGGGAGACAAAGAAGTAAATAGTAATAAAAATATAGTCGTTAGCCATAAAAAACATTAACCCAAATTAAAGGTCTATAAAAACATGAGTAACAGTAAGTTTTTTTTATTTTAATTATGTATTTTTTAAATTATATTATAATATTTTCAACAATCCCCCACATAATTTAAAAAATAAAATAAAATAAAATATATTATCTTTTAAAACAAAATATTGTAGTTCAGTGTAAGGAACCTTCCGGATCTGACCCTTACATCTAGTGCTTATAAACTTCCACCCGAGAAAATGCAGAGACTTAATTGCCTTGAGCTACATCCCCTGTGACCGGGTTTTAGTAAATAACACATATAATATCGTTGTTCATCATAGGTTCTAATCAATGGGTGCACGTTACGACCTTGTGCATGTATCTTGTTTCATGAGTGTCACTTAGAGACTTGTCCATGTCTCACAATGGCGGCCCCACCATCACACTCACTAGGAAAACCCTCAAAGAGTGGTTTGTGACTCACCCCTACAATAATTGTCATTGGGTTTATTAAGAGGTATTTTATAAAATAATGCACATGCATGAACCATTGGGTTTATTAAGAGGTATTTTATAAAATAAGCATAATAATGCACATACCTCAATCTTATTATTGTCACAATTTATAATACACCTCGCCATAGGAATGAGACATAAAATTTAATTAAATTATTTGGTGTACTTTAGTCAACAACAACTTCGTTGTTACCTATTGAACTCCATTCCATCGGATCGCCATTCATGTGAAGATAGGTGTCCATTGTTGCAACTAATTTATGGGCTATAATCTCATTCCCCTCGACGACTCAAATACTTGTTGTTGATGCATCAACCTTTTGATAAGTAGATCTGCAATATTTTTTTCCAACCTGACAAAGTCAAGAAAGACAATACCATGAATAATTCAGTTTCTAATATATTTGTCTATCATTCTCATATGCCAATTTCATTGAAATTTTTACTAGGAACTTTAAATATAAGAATTTGATTGTCAGGATGCATCGGAAAAAGGAATAATTTATGCTTGCATAGTAGATCATGACAAAACAACAATTTTTTAACATATTTCCATGATAGGACAATTTCATCCAAGGTTAAAACATAACCATAACCAATAGTTAATTTTGTCACCAAAATCAATATCCAATTTACATTATCCTTCAATCATTTCAAGAAATTGGACATATTGTCATAACTAGAAGAAACACAAATAATATTATCACTAGATGGCAAAACAGTACTAGAGGTATCACAAACAAATTTAATCAATTTATAATTTGAAGGAAACATCTCTAGATATTTATCGATATACACATCAATTTTTAGGCTTAGTTGAGACTGATTTAATTATAACCATAAGAAACACATTAGTTGATCAAATGTGTTTTCAATCTTCAGCTCTGCATTGTTTTTAATTTTAGAAATGAATACAGATGAGTAATCAAAAAATAGAAATAACAAGATAGGTGTTTTCTCCCTAAGAATGTTAAAAAATGATTACTCAAATAATACTAGTAATAATAAAAATACAAAATGATTTAATAATATTTATTAAATCAATAATAATATTAAGACATATATATAAAACAATGAATATTAATCAGAGATCAACAATTATAATAACAATAAGAGATAAGAAAATAGATGAGGAAAGGAGTAGAAATATCCTGGGTTGAGACAAGCATAGCGCTATCCTTAGAGAGAAAACGCACATACTACACAGGGCTAAACAAATACACACTCATATGTGTTTCAAATCATATGCATTTCTCTCCCAAGATACAACAACCCGTCAGATCGATCGAGTGCAGTGAAGGATCTCTGAATCTTATGAACACCACTGTCTTAAAGATAATATAGAGAAGAAAAGAAGAACATATTTTAGAAAACTCTAATGTTTGTTGTCTCTGTTGTTTCTCTCCCCGTGCATCTAGGTGGTATTTATAGGTACAAAAGGGAGACAAAGAAGTAAATAGTAATAAAAATATAGTCATTAGCTATAAAAAATATTAACCTAAATTAACGGTCTATTAAAACATGAGTAACAGTAAGTTTTTATTTTATTTTAATTATTTATTTTTTAAATTATATTAAAATATTTCCAACACTATTTTGTTGAAATAATGAGAACTATATAACTTTATTCTATATTCATAATTTAACGTGAAATATTTTCTGGTGTGATGGTCAAGATGTGCCTTTTTTTGAATTATTGTATGAGTTGATTATGAATTGCCATATGATTTGATAAAAGAACTCCTTCATATAAAGCTGAATAAAAAAGAGTTATAGGGTTGTGTACGTATTATATGTTTTTTTACATACTATAAGGTTGTGTACATAATATATGTTTCGTACCTACTATAAATTTTTATAATTTTTTGTATGTAATATATGTTTATATAAATTATATGTTGTATATTTAATTTATGTAATGAATATTATTATTTATTTTGATTGTATTATAAATAACTTTGAGGCAAATATTTATTTTAAATATTTGAAATTCTGGGAAAATAAAATATAATAGTTTTATCATTTGATTATATGAGTCTAATTAAGTAAGATTTTAGTCCACGCGCAAGTTTATGTCATTAGATTCATTCATTAAGATTGAATTATATTTCTCAAATTGCCCATTGAAATTGAGTAAAGGAACATAGTCTAACAATTTTATCATTTGGTTAAATAAGTCTAATTGAATAAGACTCTAGCCCAAAAACAAGTTTTATATCACTAGAATCATTCATTAGATCATGTGTTTACATCGGTAAAATATAATTTTATTATTTGGTTATATGACTTTAATTGAGTAAGACTTTAGTCAACGGATAAGTTTTATGTCACTAGATGCATTCATTAAGACGTGTGTTTGCATGGATAAAGCATAATTAAGACGTGTGTTTGCATCAATAAAACATAATAGTTTAATCATTTGGATATATGAATCTAATTAGGCAAGATTTTAGCCCACATACAAATTTTATGTCACTAGAATCATTCATTAAGACGTTTGTTTGCAACGATAAAACATAATAGTTAGTTTTATCATTTGATTATATGATTCTAATTGAGTAAGACTTTAGCCAACAAACAACATACAAGTTTTATGTCACTAGATTCATTCATTAAGACATGTATTTGCATCGATAAAACATAATAATTTTATCATTGGTTATATGAGTCTAATTAGGTAAGATTTTAGCCCACAACAAATTTTATATCACTGGATTCATTCATTAAGACATTAAGACGTGTGTTTTCATCTGTAAAATATAATATTATGAGTCTAATTGAGTAAGACTTTAGCTCACAAACAAGTTTTATTTCACTATATTCATTTATTATTACATGTTTGCATTGGTAAAACATGAAGTTTGTTATAGTTTCAAATTATGATGATGAGCATGCATTTTAAAAAATTTCAGTTTCTCAATTTGTGAATATTCCTTATATCCATTATGGTTTTCCCAAACTAAAAAATGAATAATTATAAGTTTTGGAATGAGAAAGTTCTTCTCCATTTGGGTTAGAATCACCATTATTACTGAGACCTCCATATGTTGATCTCTATGAAAAGTGAGAGGTTAAATTATCACTTTGCGACGTTAATAAAGATTAATTTTTTGCTGGTGTTCGGGGTTCTATTGATTAAAATGACAATGTGAGAGATTTACTAAAGGTTATTAGTGAACAATTCATCACATTTGTTAGATCTCACCAGGATTAAGAGAGAGTGTGATCACATATGCGCATAAGGACATTGTGGCTTAACTGTCCGCACAACCACTCTCCAAAAAATTGGTGTCAATCGCCATAAGCAAGTGCTAGTGTTCCACATTACATGAATACACAAAGCAAATCTTGAACTCTTTAGAGCTTATGCTCTGAGACCTTTTTATACTCATAACAGCAACGCCCAACTGTGGATTAGCATCACCTCATCAATGGCGACACCTCCAACGCCAATAATATTAAGTCTCACATCAAACACAAGGAAAATACACAAATAAAGAATCCCAAAGGATAATCACGAGAAAGTGTCATGTAATGTGTTTTACAATTTCAAACCCTCACTTTCTAAACTTTGATGGTATGTACGATAGAAGAGAGCATATTTGATGACCAAAATCATAGAGCACATGTGAAATTTATAAAGCTCTTTGTTCATCATAGGGTAATTGTCATAATAAATTGTTCTCAATTATATGAGATTACGGTATTAAAATTTATGCAACAATTAAAAAATTGATTGAAGAATGAACTCCATCTATGAAAATAATTGACCATGTGAATATCTCATATTATCTCACATATCACATATATGGAAATTTACACCAACTCCATTTTAACTTGAAAAAAGAAATGTCTTAAAAAAATACAGAGGTAGATGATGAAACTCATGTGAATATCACAAAAGTAAATAACTTTTCGCATTCGGTCCAATTTGCGATTTAGAGATGAAGAGATAGCCCCACACGATTTAAAGGGGAAGAAAGAAGGAAAAAGCTCTACATGATTTAGAAGGGAAGAAGAAGCCCACACAAGGGGAAAAAATTGGTGTCGATAACGGTAGGATTTGAAACGAAGAAATCTTATGCAAGGAAGGAGAACAATGGCATCGGTGATATCACCGGTTAGGAGTGCTACACAATGCTAATGGCAGAGGAGTAAACACCGTAGAAGAAGTTTTCAATACCCACATAAAAGGAAGAAATAATGAGAGAAGAAACATGTGATAATAACGTGTAAATAATGCAAATACCATAGTAAAATATCGTTCAATACGTCAAAGAAAATTTAACGTTATTGAGTGAAAAGAACTATATCCATATATCCGATTAACACTCAGAGAGAAAATTAAAATGATTTTTTTTAATATGTGGAACTTGAAAATTTTGGTTGAATTCAGGGTTAAATGCATTGTGCTTAGATTGGAGATGGGTCCCGTGTAAGGGTGAAGTTGTCAAATCTATGGTTGGGCATCGACAAGTGCCTTGGATTTTGGTTATCTAGCTTTTGCAATAATTATGGCACAAAAAAATCAATAAACCCCACGGCAGGGATTATGTATTAGAAAACGACACAAGTCAAAAGATACAGCTTTACAGAAAGGCAATTTTGAATGCAAACCAACCCAGCTTTTTCATGCCCTTTCAATTACAAAACAAAATCAACTACTGTGTGCTATAATAATATACTAATAATAACAATATTATTATTAATTATTTATGAAAAAGAAATTACAGTTCTTTATACAAATAAATTTTAATGGTTTCATAATTTTTTTTTTATAGTGGGACTTTTAATTATGAAGCATTTCTCTATATTAGCGTAATGTGTCCTTCATAAACATAACATTTGTAAAAAAAACATCTAGACAATAAAATTAAATCAATTATTATTTTAATAATAAAAATGAGAGATTAACATAATCATATTAAATACATAATCTTTGAAAAACAAAAGCATGACTTAAATGTTGTAATAAATCACTTAAACTTGTACAGTAGTTATTTTTTAACACAAGTGTCATTGTCAACTACATGTTAAACATATTGCTAGTTTTGGTCATTGCACACAAAATCTTCTCATACTTCTTAAAAAGTAATAGATTGGTAATTAAAATCAAGTTTTAAAACTTATTACATTATAGTTAAACTATTACATGGTTCTAGTATTTCATGGAGACATAATCATCTTACTTTGAAACACTTAACTGCAACAAATTAGCATGGACAACATATTTCCACTAACTTTTACAATACAATGACTTGTGAATTTTAAATTTTGCAGGTAGATCTAATCGAGGCAAACATTATAAATTAGAATCACTATTAAGAAAATGACAAAAATGATGTGAATGGTATGTGTAATATTGACAATAGTTATGGTAAGAATTATCATTCTTTTCCTTTTGGTTTTCCTTTTAGACATAATCAAATAGTGTGTACAAATATGAGATTTTAATCTCTCATTACATGAGACTAAACATTTAATTTGGTTATAACGACAAAAAAAACATCATAATTAACTTTTCTTTATTATAAAAAGAGTAAATTTTCCAAATATTTATTTCAAACACAAAAATTATCTTTTACCAATGATATGATCCAGAAAGGTACGTCATGGCATGTGTGTTCCTACTTCACACAATTCCTTGACTTGCAAATAAGGACTACTACACTATGGCTGCAACATATTAGTGAAATGGATTATGACTAGTTGCAATTCAAAGAAGTTATAGGGAATGAGTTGTAATTTTGAAAAGAAAAAAAGTGGGAAAAAGAGGGGTTATGATAAAGTTTATGATTGGAATATAAGGTGATTCAGCACTAGGAAATGATACTGTTATAATTATCAAATCATGGGCTCACTCATGACCTTTGGTTGGTACCAGCTTTCTTGATAAATGTGTTTGAGAAGACAAACGCAATGTTCAAAGACAGAGAGAAAAAAAAAACAATAATTTTGCTGAGGCAAAACAAAAGGTACCAAGTTCTCTCACTGTTGTGTCATAGATCTGACACCACTGCTCACTGTGTGCCTCAGATTCCGTTCTTATCTGCATCTTTCCTTCATCCTCAGTTTTCCAAACCCAATAGAATCCACTGGAAGAGCCATGCAAAACCTTACTCACACTTGTTTCTTCTTCTGGATTCTTCTCAGTTTCAACTCTACCAGTGTTTCAAATACTGGTTTCTAGTATATATCAGTTTCTTCTCAAAACAAAAAGAAATGAGTTGTTTTCCTTTACATCTTCTACAATAATTGTTCACTTCTTGTTCAAAGTACCAAGATCATTGAATCCCAGTACTTGCAGGAGAAAAATAACCCACAAAAGTTAAGGGAAAGAAAAGGGGGAAGGATCTGAGGAAAAAGTGAAAGACAAAACACAGATACATGTCACACAACTCAACCACATAAATTTGAACTCTTTTGTACTTAATTTGCAATACAAATATGGTAGAAAAGCAAAACCAATTACCACACAGAAGCAGATGGATTTGAATGCTTAGTTATGCCATCACCAACACCATTCTGTCACCATCTATGTAAGAAAGAAATAGGTAGGTACATACATAGATAGATAGATACATAGATACATATAGAAAATAGAGTATCTCTTTCTATACATTTCCAGCCAAAAAGGGAGAGATATTTAATTTTGCTAAAGATGGTGACAACAACAACACTAACAAAGCTCTCACTGAGACAGGTAATATATATTATAATGGTGATGAACCAAAATAAGAAGTATGAAGATGACCATCACAACAACAACAGTGACTATGCCCTTATCTCCTTGTCATCTTCAATATTCAGCTAGCTCTAGCTATGTAGGGTTCATACATGTGGTGGTGTAAGCCTCTGAGTTCTGACTTACCGGTTAATTTGAGATAGGGTTTGGACCACTTGGAACCTCATGAGCCTCAGCTCCAAACTCTCTTCTAGCAGAAGCACCCTTGGAAGGTGGAGAACGGGATTTGTGGGTGTTCTGAGGGTGGTGCATCATGGCTGTGGTAGACATGGTTGATTCTGGTGATGCTTTTGTGCTTTCTGAAGAGGCCATGGGAGAAGGGTGTGGTTGGTGAGATAGATTGATGAGGAGGAGAAGGATGAAGAAAAGGGTGAGAAAGTGAAGAAAAGAAGGTGATTTTGAGCATGGTTCTGAGTTTGGTGATGATGATTTAGGTTCTGCCATGCAATTTGAAAGAGAAAACCACCCCCCAATAGCCCACAAGGGTTCAATATCCATCAACCAGCTCCAAGGCTAAGAAGAGGGAGAAAGAACAGCACAATAGTACAGAGAGAGATGAATCAAATTGGGTTTGAGAGATAGAGAAAGAGAGAGAGAAAGAGAAGGATGAGAAGCTTCAACAAAAGTGATTTTGGTTGGAAGCAAATGAAATTCGATGCACATTTGTCCAAGAACCAAGACCAACTTATTATGGAAGTTTTTACATGAAAGGTGTTGTTCATAGGTGACTGAATTTACCAAAATGACCATCCATGATATTATGGAAATAAAAAGTTAATCCTTTGAGATTATCGTTTTAAAGAGAAAGGGTAACCTTAATTTATCAAAGCATATATGATGACTCAGAATAAGATTCAAGCAATATTTAAGAATTATTCGAATTCATTTATAGTATACACTCTTTATATCATGATTATATACATTATTAATTTTCTCTTTTTTTTCTCATTTGATCCTAAAAATTGAATTTTTAATCACATTTCTCCTACCCCATTAGACTGTCATACCCCATGTAGAAATAAAACAATTTTCTTAATAAAAAAATCACCTTTGATTGTTTTTTTTTTCAATATAGAATCTCCATGTATGAAATTTGAAAGCAATATTTCATGTTGTTAAACAGTTTATTTATTGAAAGGAAAGATATTTGGATGATGTAATTTGGAATTTTAAGGAAATTAAAACAGCATAATATATGTTGAGGTCCCAAGGGAAACATTAATAAGAATTTATTGGGAGGGACCATTTGTGTAGTTGAAAACGAAATATTATATAAAGAATCTAGAAAGGTAAAGCCATTGGCACGAGAAGGAAAGAAGGCGCAGAGTGTGGTAAAAGGAAGTGTGGTGGCTTTTTCTTCTTTGGCTGGTTGTGCAAGAAATCTTTCTTTGACTTGGAGAACCCTAAGAAAAGAAAAAATATCGATTATGTTCCTTCAATGCTTCACCTTTTTCCCATGCAAACACAAGGTTTCAAAACCCTCCTTTTTTTTTTACTTTTCTTTTCTTTTCTTTTTTATGCCCCATCAGAGTCAAGATACCCCATGTTAATTATTAGTATATATAGTACGTATTTGTACATAAAATACTCTAACAATTTTCTTAGCTTAAAAGAATGGATTTATTACATATCATTAGATATCCTACTTTTGATGATATATTATTATAATATATAAATATGTAAATGAGTTCAAACATTACTTTATAAATTAACTTTTTAAGATTGAATTAGATTAATTTTACATGAATTAGAAATAAAACGAACTTACAAAATAGAAGATATAAATTTCACTTTACTAATTGTTTTGGGTGTAGGGATTAAGCTCCTATCAATACCACTCAAATTATACTTTTTTCTCCTCGATGCTTCCTTTCCAAGTAATTCGTTCGAACTTTCACTCCACGCAATCTTCTTCTCCGTCCGATCGGTTGAACGGGCGATCGGTGTACCTGTCTAGAAGACTCTGATGCTTAAGTCAGTTTTAAGGTCGATCGGTCGATAAACGTAACTGCTGTAATAAATACGAAATTAAAGATCATCACCAACCTACCTTTGGGCCCTATTTATAGTTTCCGGTGTGGGCCTATGATTAGGGCTCCTTAATCACGGCCCAATGATCCCTTATTTGGCCGATCGACCGATGGTCGCTTGGCCAGACGGGTTATCTTTTATGGTTAAGTAGCCTTAAACAATGAAATGTGTTTCACTCGTGTGGCCGATCGACCGATGGTCGCTTAGGTTTGCCACATGGTCTATCTGTTGCTAGCAGCAGCCTGTGACCGATACAAGCCCTCCCAGCCTTGTTCGATGACGAAGGTAAAACGAGAGTTTTCAGGAAGATTCTTTGTGCCGATGGACCGGTGGGCCATGCAGTGTCGATGGGCCGATGGGTCATAGAGTACACTAACCAATTTTATATGATTGGATTAGGTTAAAACTCAATTCATAAAAACCAACCCTCAATTAACATATATAGCTTTACAAAATTAAATTAGACTTAAAATTAAATATTAAAAGTATATAAAAGTTTATTTTAGTGATTTTTATTTAATGTATTTAATCATTTGGTAATTATTTAATTATATGATATTCATATTTAAAGTGTTTATTTTCTTGATATAAAATGAATATAAGTAAAATAGAATATATGATTGAATGAGAAATTTTAGTTTTGAATTAATTAATTTGAATCTAAATGTTAAAATATACGTATGGGGAAAGAAATAATAAAAAATTTGAAGGATTCAACTCCATCTGGCATTTACTTAAGAAAAGAATCTTCTGAAGGCATTAGACACAGTAGAGATGGTTTGAAAACAATGAATTTGATTAGAAACAAAGTAGTATTCCCAGGAAAGGAATGGTAATTTGCTTTATGTTAAAGATTCGATAAAAATATATTCTTCCAAACTCAAATCCATATCACTCCCTTGTTCTTTTTGTTTCTTTTCATGTGAAAAAAAGAAAGGTGGAGAATCAATATTCCACCCTATTGGTTTATTGTAAAACTGTTCCACCAAAAAGTTTCTATTATCACGTGACCATTATCCCATAATACCGTCAGAGATTACCAACATCACTGTTATTTCATAAATCATTATGATTTACTGTATTAGAAGATTTGAAAGTACGTATTTTAATTATTTATATCTCAGGATTAGTATTCATTTATTATATTAAATGTCTGATTTAATCCTTTATTAAAATATTTTTTAATTTATTTTGTTAAGATTCATTTTAAATAATTATATATATATATATATATATATATATATATATATATATATTTTTATATTTTATTTTATTCAAAATATTATAGATATATCTAGAAATATTCTAAATAGTAACAAACTTAGTGACCAATAATGATTAGTAACTATATAACCAATTTAGATACTAATTTACAAAATTAAAAATTATTGGTTACTAAAATAGTCACTATTATGAATAAAAAATTATAATTTGTCACTAAATTAGTCTTTAAAATTAGCTAACATGATTTAGGCTACTAAAAGAAATTTGTCATTAAAAATTAGTTACTTAGATTTTGACTATCAAAATGACTTAGTTTCTAAATTGATCTTTAATTAATTAGTGACTAATTATAATTTTTTTATTTATAATAATGATTATTTTAGCGACTAATAATTTTTAATTTTATAAATTGGTATCTAAATTGGTCAATACTAACTATCTTTTATTTTTAAAATTAATTCTATACTTGAAGATTTTCTTGTAGTGCTACAAGATCATCTCTGAATAATCACTAATTTTAATGACAAGAAATTATTAGTCAATAATCAATTTCAATTTCAATTTATAATTGGCAACTAAAAATAATTTTTGTTATGAATATAAAATTATAATTGATTTGTGTATTAGTTTTTAGATTGATCAGTAACATTAATTATAAAAATTTTCAACTATAAAAGAAGAATTGTTTAGTCTTATAAAAATAAGTTAACTAATTATGTGTAAAGAATCGGTTAAATCTAAAAAAAATATTATTTGATGGTAAAAAGAATATGTTAATCGAATAATTGATTAACAGACTGTTTGATCATCATTTAAAATTAAGATAAAAACATTAGACTTATTTTATTCTAACTTTAGAAAACCAAGATATGAACACCAAGATGAAAGAAAAGAATAAGGGATTTTGGCATTGATTAGAAGAGATGTAAAGAAGAAATGATGTTAAGAAAACACTAATAAACAGTGAGGAAAAGCAGGAAGAAACGCTGAAAAGGGGTGTGGGCACATGGAAGAAGTAAGTATACACAGTTTTGCTTTTGGAAATTAGAATTGGGAAAGACAGACGGAAAGTAAAGCACATAGATATACTCTTTACGAAATATACGCAAATTTTCTGATTTAGCAGTGAAAGAAGCCAAAGAAGCAGTGACATATATGTCTCCCATGAAGGATGTGCATGGGTCCCCACAACCTACCATCCTTGTTACACACATATGCTCTTCATCTTAATTACTTTTACTCATTAATCAATTTCTTTCTATAGTTTTTGGCTTTTCTTGTCCCACCATAATTCTTCAAATTCAGAAGGGTAAGATAAGAGTAGAATGAAAAACAAAGGTAAATGCACATCTTTCCAAAAATCCAGGCTATATTCTCTCCATTTCTGTAAAAACATTTTATCATAATTTACTTTCTTATGCCACATGAATCGGGTATACCCTTTAATTTATTGAGTTTCTTCACTGTATTTTTGGGGGAGGAATCTTAAGGGAGGGTTGTTGTAGCCTTTTATGAGAATCATGGGGGAATGTACTGATATTTGTTTGCTCTTGCTGTCCTTTAACGTGCATCTCTGGCAAACCATGGGATTACAACGGAGGTATGTATAAGCTTTTTCATAAGTATTTCAAAAGAAAAATAAAAGAAACTTATTATATATTAAAATTAGTTTATATACAAGTCAAGAAAATTTTATAAAAGTTATGTCAATGTCTAACAAATATCCACAGATAATTTTCTTCTCTCATTTTTCATATAAATATCATTACACATGTCTTCATTCGCGTTCATAATTTTTTTCACATTCATCTCACTAGTGCAACAAAGGATATAACTATAGTTTTTTCTTTTTAGTGTTATAGGCTACGGTTGGAAAATGTAGTTGACCGTTGTTATAGTTCATAATAGGCTACAGTTCATGAAAAAATCGTAATTTACTCTTGATTATAATGTGATTTTTTTTTTATCTAACTATAGTCATACATTTTATGCTTCAGTTTCTTAAAAATCATGATCTAAAGATTCACCAAAATTTCAAAATTCTTCCTCTTTTTTAATTACTTTATTTGAGAGAAGAGACATAGGCATCCATATATTACATATTAAGAAAAGAATATACTACCAAAATTACTACAATACCCATTTTCTTTTATTGACACGTGTCATAAAAATTAGTTTTTTCGTCATTTTAAAACTCTGGTACAAAAGGACCCGGGTTCAAATCCTACAAAAATCAATTTGTTTTTATTTTTTTCATTTATTTATGATTTCATTTATAATATTAATTATAAATAATATTATTATTTGTATTACTTTTATAAGTATTAATATTTCTAATTATTAATAATATTATTTATAGTGATAGTAGTAAAATTATAAAAAATTTTAGTATTATTATTATATGTTACTATTATATATTATTCCTATTAGTATTATTAACATTATATTATTAGTAGTAAAGTTGTTATTCTTATTGGTAATATATAATATTATTATTATATATTTTTGTTAGTAATTACATCTCAATTTTTATTAGATTATGATAAATTATTTTTTTTGTCTTAAACTTAAAAAAAAAATACGTATATTGATAAATATATGATTAGTTTAAAATTTTACTCCAACATTTCATTGTTGATATTCATACCCATTCAAATTTGAAGGATTTGTCGACCTTTATTGAATTATGTCAATCTTTGACAAAAACAAACAAATTAAAGATGTTTTATTTGATTAATTGTCTAATTTATTTTATTTAACTCTTATGTTTCATTTTCTACAATGAAGATTATCAAAACAAAAACCGGAAAAAGATGAAAGATGAATTTCTTGAACGCAATATGGTTATTTACATTCAAAAAGGAATAATTGGAGATTTTTATTCTGAATAAATTATTGATGAGTTCAAAGTTTTTTACTATATGATTTCAACTATAATATTAATTATAAATATATTATTATTTGTATTATTTTTATAAGTATTAATATTTCAAATTATTAATAATATATTATTATAAATATTATTTATAGTGATAGTAGTAAAATTATAACAAATATTAGTATTATAATAATAATAATAATAATAATAATAGTTATTATTATTATATGTTACTATTATATATTATTACTATTAGTATTATTAACATTATTAGTAGTAAAGTTATTACTCTTATTTATAATATATAATATTATTACTATTATATATTTTTGTTAGTAATTACATCTCAACTTTTATTAGATTATGATAAATTATTTTTTTTGTCTTAAACTTAAAAAAAAGGTATATTGATAAATATATGATTAGTTTAAAATTTCACTCTAATATTTCATTGTTGATGTTCATACTCATTCAAATTTGAAGGATTTGTCAACCATTATTGAATTATGTCAATCTTTGACAAAAACAAACAAATTAAAGATATTTTACTTGATTGATTTTCTAATTCATTTTATTTAACTCTTAATGTTTCATTTTCTACAACGAAGATTATCAAAACAAAATTCGGAATAAGATGAAAGATGAATTTCTTGAATGCAATATGGTTATTTACATTCAAAAAGGAATAACTAGAGATTTTTATTCCGAATAAATTATTGATGAGTTCAAAATTTTTTACTATAAATTATTTTGACTCCTCCAAAATTATTGGTCAAGATACATCACGGGTTATTATTATCAACTATAATTAATAATCATTATTACTATCAACTATAAATATTATTATCATTATTATTAATTATAATTATTTCTATTATTATAGTACTAATATTATTATATTACTATTATTATTATTAAGAACTATAATTATTATAATAGTTATTATTATTATTATTATTGTTTTTATTATTGTTGTTAGATACACATTTTTAGGGATGTCAACACGGGTACTAGTCCCCCCATACCCTACATGCTGGATAAATATCTGTCGTGTATCCGTACCCATATTTGTCAGGTACCCACTTATTTTTTTCATATCCGCAGGTAACCACGGGTATCCGCGGATATTTATAAAATTATTTAAGAAACAAATATTTAATCATAAATGGAAATAAAATAAAATACATCACTGTCATAAATTTTAAATATAAAATTCAAATAAACTCAAGTTCATACAAGTCCAAATAATTATAAAAATAAATATAAAGTGACCTTCAACACAATGAAAGTTCTGTAATTAGTGCTTTGATCAATAAACTCACTTTCTCCGATTGATTCCTAAAAAATAAACAAATAATAAAATTCAAATACCTCGTGTTAAGTATTCTTATTTTGATTCCGTCATTTGACAACAAACATACCATACACTGTCTGTATAGGGTTTGATGTATATGCCCAATTTCAAAGAAAGGAAAGAGAATAATGTCAAGGGGTGTACCTAGAAGAAGACAATGTACCAATACTTGAAGTTGGAAAAATGAAGACAGAATAAAAGACAAGATGTGCAGCTTAGAAAAAATTAGGTCACAATGTTTTTTACTAATATATATATATATATATATATATGGGTATTTTTATGAATTAAAGTTTAGTAGGTACGGGTATCCACGGGTACAGATACTATGATATTCGTACCCGCCCGGTTAACATGCAAGTATCAAAAATATCCGTACCCGTGGGTATCCATTTTTAATATTCGTTTCCTACCGTTGCGGATACCTGCGGGTACATATTTTTTTGACATTCCTAGACATTTTACTTTTACTTACTATGTCATGTTTCAATTACTTATCATTTTTATTTGTTTTGTTGTTCATTTATCTTTCCATTTGAACAATTATTTCAATTTTAAAAAAATAGTTACTAAAATTAGTAAAACAATAAAACTGAAAAATAATTTTTTTATTATAAATAATTATTTAAATTTAAAATATAATAATTAAGAGGATAAAATTGATAAAATAAAAAGGACACCAAAGATGTTTATCTCTTTATATATGTAGTTGTATTAATATTATTATTATTGTTATTATTATTAGTAGTAGTAGTATTAATATTTTTTTTATCATTACGCGATATTATTATAGTGGTATTATTATTATTATTATTATTATTATAGTTAGACACATATTTTACTTTTATTTACTACGGGATCATATTACAATTACTTGCTCTTTATATTTGTTTTGTTATTCATTTTATCTCTATGTCTTGGAATTTTTTGAATTGAAAATAAATAGTTACTAAAATTAGTAGAATAATAAAACTGACAAATAATTTTTTATTATGAATAATTATTTAAATTTAATAAATAATTAAGAGGATAAAAAAGTAAAAACAAAAAAAGGACATAAAAAATGTGTATCTCTTTACATATTTAGTTAGTGTATTATTATTACTATTATTACTATTATTATCACTACGGGATATTATTATAATGATATTATTATTGTTATTATCACTACAAGATATTATTATTATAATGGTATTATTATTATTATTATTATTATAGTTAGACACACATCTTAATTTTATTTACTACGAGATCATATCTCAATTAGTTGTCCTTCTTAATTGTTTTGTTGTTGTTGTATATATCTTTATATGTAATTATAGATTATTAGTATGTCAACATTAGCCTTGGTATTTGCATTGACATTAATATTTATAAGATAAACATTATTATTATTATTATTATTATTATTATTATTATCATTTGTTTGTTATTATTAGTATCATTATTATTTTTATTATTAATATTATTACTATTCATAGTGATGTTATTAGTATAAGTGCTTTTTTTAATTATAAAAAATGTTATTATACTAAATACTTTTGTTAAATAGATTTTTAATCTTTTAAAATTTTTATAATTTATATTAATATTATTATTATTATTTTAATGGTTAAATAAATATAATTACAATTATATTATTATTCTAAACGTATTTGAAATAAATAAAAAAATGTGGATACACGCACGAGTCATATACTATTATAATTATTTTGTAAAATCAATTAATTACATAATATTGTGATATTAATTTTATTTATTATATTTAAAACTTAATTTACAAATTCATTTAATTGATAATAACATTTACAACAATATAACCTAATTTTCATGATATTTATTATTTTATTGTTATTATTATCAATTATAACTCTAATTATAGTTATTATTATTATTATTATTATCAGCTCTAATTATAATAATAATAATTATTGTTATTATTATTAACTATAATTATTATGATTAGTATTACTACTAACTATAAGTATTATTATTATTATTATTATTATTATTAACTACAATTTTTTTATTATTATATTACTATTATTATTATTATTACTATTGCGCCTGTGTGTACGCATTTTTTAAATATACGTGATATTATAGTAAGTGATGATAATGTAATGTTATTAAGTTATAATATATAAAATAAAATTATATTTATTAAAAATAAAGTGAAATATATCATAAACAATAAAAGAATAACGGTTGATAAACAGAGAAAAGAAAAGAGCAGGGATAAACAATTTTATAAAAAAGTTTGTAAAAGTAAGAGTCAATTTTCAAAATTTTTATAAATAATTATATTTTAAAGGGTAAAATTGGTATTTGAAATGTGGACACAAAAGAGATAATCTCTTTATATATTGTTATAGATTATTATTATTAATTAGAACTATAATTATTATAATAGTTATTATTATTATTAATTATTGTTTTTATTATTATGTTTACATACACATTTTACTTTTACTTACTATCTATGAATCATCTTTTAGTTATTTGACCCTTTTATTTGTTTTGTTGTTTATTTATTTATCTCTTTATATATGTAGTTGTATTATTATTATTTTTTCACTACGCGATATTATTTTAGTGTTATTATTATTATCTATTATTATTATTGTTATTATTATTATTATAGTTAAATACACATTTTACATTTATTTACTACGTGATCATATCTCAATTACTTGCAATTTTTATTTGTTTTGTTGTTCATTTTATTTTTATATTTGTGTAATTATTTGAATTATAAAAATAGTTACTAAAATTAATAAAATGATAAAATAAACAAATAATTTTTATTATGAATAATTATTTTAATTTAACAAATAATAATTAAGAGGATAAAATTATATAAACAAAAGAGGACACAACAAATGTATATATCTTTATATATGTAGTTATTGTATTATTA
>Ga0214544_1005765_pt1 | contig 23642 bp, 12 predicted proteins | sample CNSS3metaG_FD_160074 | JGI IMG/M metagenome (GOLD analysis project Ga0214544, IMG submission 160074) | Root nodule microbial communities from cowpea collected in UCLA plant growth center, Los Angeles, California, USA - CNSS3 | ecosystem: Host-associated > Plants > Roots > Nodule | place: USA...
AATTTTGTAACAAGTTAAAATAAATATTTTAAAATTTTAAAACAAAATATAAAATAAACTTAATATTATTAAAATATTTAATAAAAATATCATTATAAAATTTATATAAAAGTTAAATTTGATCTCAATTTGGAAATGATGAAATTGAAAATTAAAAAAAAAAATAGACTGAAATATAATTAAAATAACAAATATATGGACCAAATTGAGATTCAAACAATGACTTGACACGTGTCACTTTACTGACTTGACACGTGGCACAATATTAATGTGACACGTGGCATGAATAATTTTCAAAAAAAAATTAAAAAAATTCAAAAAAATTCAAAAAAAATTCAAAAAAAATTCAAAAATTCAAAAAAATGAGAAGCTGACACGTGGCATATCCTTAACACCGTTAACTCTATACTAACGGAATGGGCCTAATTGTTACACATTTTCAAAAATATGAACCTAATTGAGACTAAAAAAAATCTTAGGACCTATTTGAGATTTTTCAACAAAAACATGGACGAAGGGAGTATTTTAACCTTTTTTATAATGATTCAATTTTGCCCTCTCTAATTTGATACCAAATTAGTAATTAAGCTTAATTATAACTTATATATATATATATATATATTAAAATAATTTTTATTATATTTATAGATTAAATTACTTCATCTAACTATTCAAATTATTATTTTTTTGTACATGTATAGAAAATTTCAAGTGTAAAAAATTACAAGTGAAAAATGTAAGAAATGAAATAACATGAGTATTTAGGGAGTGATTTGATGTATAAAGGGTAAAAAATTATTTTAATATGAATATATAAATTGTAATTAAGCTTCATTATTAATTTGGTCTCAAATTGGAGATGACAAATTTGAATCATTTTAAAAAATTGGGGGACTAAATTGAATCAAAATTTCAATAGAGGAACTAAATTGAAAACAACGAATGTTAGCTTGACACATGGCACAATCGTGACCTGCCACGTGACAATATATTTTTTTTAAAAAATAAACGAATCTCAAATTGACACGTGTCACAACCATAAAGTGACACATGGCAGTTTAATATTTTTAAAAAAATAATTAAATTTTTTTAAAAAAAATAAAAAAATGGAAATTTTCACAAAATGACACGTGACATGTACGGAGACGGTGTTAATATTGACTTAATGGCAGAGACCAAATTGAACCTTTTAAAGAATTATAATATCAAATTAAACTAAGAAATAATAAGGGGACTAAAATAAACCAATCCAACAAATTAGGAATCAAAATGATAATTAAGGCTTTTATTTATAATCTCAAGGATTTCAAATCATATATATCTCTAGCATTCTAAAAATGATTGAAGATATAATACTTTTTTATATTTTGCTAAAATATCTTCTAGATTACATGGAACTATTAAACAAATCAAAAATATCTTATAAAGGTTTGGAACTGGTTCATGAACTTAAATATTATCTTCAAATTCTTAGATCGGCTCCAAATGTTTGGATCTGACTTGACCTACGGCATTTTATTTATCTTCTGGACCGGACTCAAGTTTTGGGTCAGATTTCACGCGATTAGGCAGACAAATATTACTTTAACTATTTATTTTAATCAAACACTAATTAACATAAAAATAATAATATCTAATGTTTGTTACTTTTTACATTAAAAAAATAAAAGATAATTAAATTTTATAATTTTAATATAAATCATTTATTTATTCCAGAGATAAATTTAAGGCTTAAATACCTTTTTGGTCCTCATTTTCGTAGTGTTTGTTGCGGATGATCCTCATTTTGATCGAATATTTAAATGGTCCTCATTTTTACCGAATGTTTAAAATGGTCCTCATTTTCGCAATTCATGTTTTATTTGGTCCTTTTCTGTAACGCCGTTTAAATGATTAACAGAGCATTGTACAGCTGACACGGTTTGTATTAGGTTGTGTTACATGTACTGTACATATGACTAATTAACGTTAATTTTTCAATTTAGGAGAAATTTTGCAATTAGGAAAATTTCTTCATCTTCGTCTTTTTTGAGCTCGAGGAAGCAGCTAATACTTGTCATTTCATTATTAGATTGCAGTTGCAGCTAATATTTTGCATGAGGCATCTCTATGCAAGTTTTAGAAAAAGATTCTCTGGCAAAAAATTAAAGATACTCATGTGGAAAGCTGCTAGTAGCACACACCCAGTAGTTTGGGGGAAAGAGTGATGTGATGCTTACATATACCTTATTGTATACCTCTGCAATCCAATGATGAAATTGTAAGTATTAGTTGCTTCCTCTACAAATTCGAGCTTAAGAAAGACGAAGATGAAAAAATGGCCCTAATTGCAAAATTTCTCCTAAATTGAGAAATTAATGTTAATTAGTCATATGTACAGTACACGTAACACACCTTAAAACAAACTGTGTGCTCCGTTAATGATTTAAACGGCGTTACAAGAAAGGATCAAATAAAACATGAATTGCGAAGATGAGGATCATTTTAAACATTCGGTAACAAATGAGAACCATTTTAAACATTATGTCAAAATGAGAATCATCCGTAACAAACACTACGAAAATGAGGACCAAAAAGATATTTAAACATAAATTTAATTTAAAAAATAGTTAAATTAAAAAAAAATGGTCAAACATAAAAGCGGTTAAATTAAAAAAAAACTACCTAAAGAGTAAAATCAGTAAAACTAATTTTAAAAAAATGTTACTTTAGGGTATAATAAGAAACAAAATATGGACATAAAAAAGAGAATCTTTTATATAATGGTATAAATAAAGTATAAAATTTTAAAATTTTAAACGTTAAAATAATTAAGATATAATATTAGATTAATCTTAAAATATATAATATGGAAAATATAATAACTGACTATAATCTTTTTATAACTAAAAGAATTTATCTACGGACAAAAAATTCAAGAGTTAACAAACAAAAACTATAAACACCTTTAATAATAAAATAAAAAAGGAATTTATTTTAAAAAGATACAGTATAAAATATGAACATATTTGTTATTTTACATATTCTGATAACAAAATTTATACTTCTATCAAAAATTGACATTTAATAAACTATATAAAATGGAAAAACACAACAATGAATTAAATTGTGTTTTCAAACATTTTAAAATCTTTTGTAAGAAGAAAAACACAAAAACGAATTAGATTGTGTTTTTATACATTTTAAAATCTTATGCATGAAGGCATGCTCCAGTTTTTAATAACAAAGAGTTATATTATATATTTTAATTTGAAGTTTTCACAAATCACAGAACAGAACACATAATTTTTTCCATTTCAGGAGGATGCATAGAATAAAAGTTATTCTTTTTGTAGGAACATAGAAGTTATTTTTATTTTTGTAGTTTTCAATTTGATTAAAACTTAAATTATTCCCAAAAATATAATTAATATGCTATAATTTAATAAACCAAATCCTTATAAATCTTTTTCTGTACCATATAAGGTAATCAGTAAATCGATCAAATCATTCTAAAATTTTGACAGCGACAATACCATTTTTGTTTATTATTCTTATGAGTGTTGTTTTTGTCTTATGCATTTTTAATTGGTTTTTAGTTTTTTATTTTCTTATAAGCATTTAATACAAGCTTATTTAAATCCGTCAGTTTTGTCAAATTCAAACCTTTTATTCAATATGTTAATTTTAAAATAAAAATTATTATTTGTTAACAAAAATTAAAGAAAAGGTTGATTTTATAACTATATTATTATTGACAATTATATGAGTATTATTGATACGTTACTATGTAGTGAAGATAAATAAAACTAGAAATAAAAAATAAAGATCAAATAAATATTTGTTTATTTAAAAAAAAAAGTAAATAGTACAGTATACTACAGATACATTTATGATGGAGAGAATAGACATGTAAAATACTCAAAATGTTAAATTATTGTATAATAATAAAAACAAATAATGGATTTAATAAAAAAAAACAATAGAAATAATGTTTTAACTAGTAGGAAGTGGACTGTAAGATTCTTAAATTAAGTTTATCACCCTTTTAATAATCTTAATATTATAATAAATTTTTGCATGAGCTTTGAATCTTAAATCTATGTAATATTAACAAGTTTCTTATAATTAAATTAACAAATTTTTAACCTTCAGTAAAGAAAAAAAAAACACAATTATGTTGCGTAAAAAACGGAACTAAAGTTAAGCATTTTAGATTCTCGACCTACATATAAAGGTGAAGTGATTTAGTCACCCCCACTTGCACAATCAATGGGGAACAACCTTTTCCATCAACTTTTCAAACCAAGAATTAACCTTTTTCATGCATGGCTTCACCTCATAAGTAGCCATAATCCTCGTTAATTACCAATCTACTTTCCTCGTCCTCATCACACTTCCCTTCAAAACTAGTTTGCTTTTAACAAAACAGAGGATCATAAAAAAAAAAAACTAGTTCTACCTTGTACCATCATGTTTAATCTCGTAACCAAAGAAACAAAACGGCTATGGTTGCTATATATTATGACATAATAAAATCCTCTTGCGTTGATCACTCAAAAACATAATTTAATTAAATAATATAAATACACATCCGGCAACCTTATTAAGACACTAGAAGGAAAAACCAAAAATCAAACACATGAAGTTGGTGACAGGACAATGTAGTTATTCTCCATGTCTGCACTTGTAGCAAGTTCCCATGGGATTATTGAGGAGGACGATACCCCGGAGGATGAAGCCAGTGGTTTGGGATCAAAGAGGAAGAACCACCTTTGACATTGTTGCGATCAGAGTTTCCAGTGATGGAAGTGGCGTTGATAGTAGCACTCCACAAAGAGACATCAGAACCAGCCAGGTTTGAACTCGAAACATCATTAATCAAGCTTTGTGCTGCTGCAGCACTGCCACCAGACATGTTTGATGGAAGCAAACGTTGTGGTGCAGGATAGAGAGATTCCACCCTCTCTCTGATTCCCACGTGATGGAACCGAGGAGAAAAAGAAGCAGCAGCGTTGAAGCCAGACAGAAGAGGCAAAATAGAAGAAGAAGAAGAAGAACCGGCAACATTCAGGTACTGGTTGAAAGGCTGTGATGTGGTCAGAGAATGAAGCGTTGCCATAGATGGCAAATACCCACCACCGGCGGAGGCGGCGGCGGCGGCTGCAAGTTGATAGTAGGGGCTAGTTGAGTGAGCCATGGTGAGTGATGCAGAAGGGTTCATGAAATTTGAGTGTGGTAATGTGAGTGAATTGGAGAGTGAAGAAGAATCTGTTTTTCCACGTTTGGCCTTACGGGAAGCACCACCAACGGGTATGTTTCTGAAGGTTCCACCCTGCGTCCAGTAGCGTTTACATGTTTTGCAGAAGTGACGAGGCTGTGAGAGACTGTAGTTGTTGAAGTAGCAGAACTTGGTGTTGGTGGAATTGCAGCGAGGACATTTTTGCTGCGGTTTTGGTGGAACTGCAAGATGATGAATTTTTGTATTTTCCTCTCTCCTCCCTGGATCATGTTCCATATCTGCGTGTGGATGGGGATAATTTTGGTTGTATTTATATTTTTGTGTGTACTATGAAATGGTTGGTGGCATGGATTCGAAATAAAAGCGTGTCGCCACGTGTGCAATGTGTGTATAGTTGTCAAAAGCGAAGGCGATGATTACATGATGGTGCATGGTTTTTACTGCCTCCCCAGAATGAAGCCAAAAAGCAACGAAGCAAATCTGAAAAAATGAATTTGAATGTTATGAGGTATCTGAAACTAGGTGTTGGAATTAATTGGGGAGGATCTTGTTAAATCTGAGTGGGTTGTGGGGATCTATGTTTAATAAATTTGAGAGGAGTGAAATAGCAAAAGAGAAAAGATGAGAGAAGGGAAATTTTGGTGTTTATGCAAAATTGGGTGAGGGTGGATTGATGTGAAATGTTTAGAAAGTGGAAAAATGAAGGGTCCCAATCTGGTGTTTGAAATGGGAAGTTGGATTGAGGATTTGGTGAGAGAGGTGTCAGATTATGATAAAAGTATAAGCAGAATAAATGGGGTAGATTGTGGAGTCCCTTCTCTGGCCAACTAAGATGACATCAAAATGGAATTGAAATAATGCACTCAAAAGATGTTGAGGTTTCTCAGCACAAACCTTGGAAACAAAGGGGAAACACAAACCACCTGAAACTTATTTCACAGGATTGATCCTTCTCTATCACCTCTGACTCTGAATCAACTCATATTTTTCTTTTTAAAACATTCAATATACTCATTTCTATTTAATGATTAAATAATAGAAATTTGTTTTTAAAAAAATTATATGTTTTTAGAGTGTCTTTTATGTATAAAAGAAAGAAAAGAAGAAGAAGAAAGTTTTGGTTAAAAATTTCCTTCCAAAATTATGCTACTTTTGTAAATATACATTAAATTAAATAAATGATTAAGAACACAAAAATGGAAACGCCACATTTAAAAAATAATCGTCTAGCTTAACATTTAGCGTATATTAGTTTGATAAATCATTACATTTTAAGAAATTGTATAATAACTAAATATATATTTGGAAATTGTCATATTATGATATAAATTATTAATTTAAACTTAAATTGAAGATAAGTTTGAATTAAAATATATCAACTTTTTGTTTAATAATTTATGGGTTAAATATGTTTTTGGTCATTTAATTTTCATTGAAAATTGAAATTACTCTATCTTCAAAACTTTGACCTAATTTAGTCCTCAAACTTTATAAATATACAGATTTAGTCTTTTTAACCATTTTTTTTTAAAGTTTATTTGACGTTTCAAATGCGTTTTATGATAATATTTGAATTAACATTAAAGCGAAAATGTGTCAAATAGTGTAAACAATTCAAATACTATCATTTTTTTAAAGTCAGATAAATTTAATAAAATTTGGTTAAAAAAACTAAATTCACGTATTTATAGAGATGAAGAACTAAATTGGTTAAAAATTTTGAAGAAAGAATAATTTCAAATTTAACTGAAACTCGAGGAATAAAAAACATATTTAACCCATAATTTATTAAATTAGAATTAATTTTATAGCAACCAAATATGATAAGCTTGTTATTTATATTTTTTTTTGTTGGCTTGGTGCTACTGAATTGTATGATCCTAATCTTGAAAAAAAATTGTTAGATTGATGGTAATTGTGAGCAGATTCACTTTTAGAATGACAATTAGTATTTTAAAATTTGTATTTTCAAGATAGTTTGGATTCCTGATAATGAAAAGATCTTTCTTCTAAAGTTGTTCATACTTAGAATGCTAAAGCTTGATATCTCTCATTCGTGTTTATAATGTTTTGCGAGAAATTCTTCTTCTAAAACACTATAAAATTTATTTCTCATATATGATGTTCCTAATTAGACCTTAAATGATTTTTGTATCCTTACTTAGAAAGTGATTAGGAATTTCTTTCATTCTTCTAAAAATTCCTATAACTGAAGATGTTTGATGATTTGGGAGGATTTCATTATTTTTATTCTTTGAAATAGTAAAATTTCTTCGGATAAGGAGATTCAACTTAGAAGAATTAGTATGTGTGCTCCATGTATTTAACATCTTAGTTTCAGCGAAGACTTCAAATTCGATTTTTCTTTCTCCTAATGATATTTTTACAATTTGCCAAAGTTGTAGTCTTCTTATGAAAAAAAAAATTGTACAGTAGTTGTTATTTGTATGTTTGGACGGTGTAGAGGATATGACATTGGGATAGGTTTCGACAAAGTTTAAATTCACATTTTTCTAACTTCGATGGGCGCAACTATAATGGAAGTTGTATAGACCAAGTCACACTCAAACCGTGACTACACTTTTAAATGTGAAAAATTGTATTAGAATTACAATTATAACTTTTAAACGTTCAATCTAAAAATTTATATCAAAGTTGTTAAGGTAACAAAATCGTTGAAAATTGGGGATTGTCATGTGGTAGATGGTAGATAGATCAAGTCACAATTAAATGATAAAACTTGAGGTGTTATTCTCTTAAATAGTAAGAATTGTATTTTAAATATTAACTATGGCTTTTTTCCTAGTAACAAACGTTCGACCTAACGAATATAATTATATTATTTGGCATTAGATTCTCCATTGTCATTTGTTACTAATCATGTTTTTCTTATTCATGGATGAATTCTCCTCAAGAAGAAGAAGATGATGTAAGAAAAAGAATTACTTTAAGTATGGACGAAGATAAAGAGAAAAAAAATAGCTCTATAAAGTTACAATTTTTTTAAGGAAAATAAATAATGGTTTTTGTTTAATAAACTATTTTTTTCAAGTATAATAATATTAAATATAAAAATAAGATAAAATTTATCAATATCGTTGATAGGGATAAAATTCATGGATATCCACGGATAGAATCGCAGATAGAAAATGAATATTATAAATGGATACCCGCGAGTAATGGATATGAGTATTTTATATATCCACATGTTAACAGGGTGATTATGAGTATCATAGTATTCGCACCTGTGGATACCCGTATCCGCTAAATTCTAAAGTGGGTTTGTTAATCCAAGCACAAATTAAAAAACTTCTACTGTGTTTAACATCATTTGATATCTACTTTTGTATAATTTTGTTTTGACTAGTATGAATTTGAGTTTATTTAGACTTTGTTTGCAATTTATGATAAGGATGTATTGTATTTTATTTGAATTTATGGTTAAAATATGTTATTAAATACTTTTTTATTTTTTTTAAATACCTATGGGTACCTAAAGATATCCACAGATATTAAAATAATATGTGGGTACCTAACAGATACCCGCATGGATATGAGGACGGGTACAAGACAAATATTTATCCAGCGGATAAGGTATGTGGAAACTACTACTCATACCTTACCCAACCGTTGACAATGTAGACACTCTTACTTTCGAAGAAAATTCATTTATGTGCAAAAGTCTGAAGTGTTTATGAGAAGGAAAACTCCTCTCTTTATGATTCTTGTGAGTTAAGTCTCAAGTGATAAATTGTTATACATGTTTATTTCAATGAGTTTGAGTGGTGCAAGATTCTTTCTAATCCTTAGCACTTTCTTAAGTTATAATTATGTTTAACTTTCAATAGGCTGACTTTAACTAGACCATCTTCAACCATCAACATTCAACTTAAGAGCATAAAACAACGTTTTCTAACTTAAAACATTCATCAAACCTCAATCAAAATCCATCCAGGAAATCTTCCCATATTTAACCAAGAAGTGGGTTGTCTCAAGGGTAAAACACGTAAAATATTCGCTTTAGGCGTTCGAAAAAAGAAAGCCTCAAAATTTTTTTTAGTATTAATATAGCACTAATATAACTCTGCTAAATTAATTATAAAATTATGTCTAAGATAAAGAGAGGCCTAAATAAATAGTACTAATATACTTCTATTAAATTAATTATATATTTATGTTTGAGAATAAAATCTAATTAAATTATTATTAGTGTATGCTAATTTTCACTAGTATTAAAAATGATATTTAATGAGTTAATTTTATTTGAATAAATTATAAATTTGTTCGAGAAAAAAAGAATGATTAGTTATCTTTATTCTTTTATAATCAATTTTGATTCTATTTTCTTTTGTTATCTATATGTGACTTCAATTTTGATTCTATGTTCTTTTTTTATCTCTATTGTGTGACTTTAATTTTGATTATATTTTCTTCTTTATCTTAATGTGACTTTAGTTTTGATTTTATTCTTTTCTTTTATCTATATGTGACTGCAACTTTGATTATATTTTCTTCTTTTATATATGACTTCAATTTTGATTTTATTTTCTTGTTTTATTTCTTTGTGACCGCTTATCTTTTAGTTTCACTCCTTACATGGCCTTACTTTTTTCTACTCTATAAGTTTTTTTTCAAACATTTTAACAAATTTCATTCTTTGAATCTCATATTGTCTATGTGTAACAATATTTTTATTCTCACTTTTTGTAAGTATATTTTTCTTTCTATTTGTGTTTATGTTGTTTGTATTCAATTTATTGAATTTGTATTAGGATTAGAAATGCATTTCTTTTGTATGGTTTTGTTTAGAGTTTATGGTTTAAGGTTCTAGTTGAGAAACAATAATTTTTTTATTTATTTTTATTAATGATTAATCTCAAAATAAATTTGCAGTTTATGAAAAAGTTTAGACATGAGAAATAGAAAGAGGCTTGAGACTTCAAGATACTACATGTCTAAGATCGAGTTTACTTTCTTGACAACCAGAACCAGATTTATTGTTTTAACTCTCTTTTTTATATACTTACTTTTAGTAGTGTTTTATGTATTACAAATTTTTATTTTATATATATATATATATATATATATATATATATATATATATATGTCAACTAAAAAATTTGAATCAGGCAATTCAAAATTTAAGAAGAGAAAATTTGAAGCTTTAGTTGCATCACAAAAATAAATTTATAAAAATAGACATGAAGAATGAATTAGAAAAACAAGTGGATGTTTTATTCTATGAATGAACAAGATAATAAAAATATAAATATACGTGAAAGCAACAATAGAAAAAGAGAAGTAGTTAGTGATAATGATAAGTTTAAGTCTCAAACTTATGATAACAATTAAAAATATATAAAAATATTGAACGAATTAGTCTTATCATGTATTGAAAAGAAATATTAAATGAAATTAATTTGATAATTTAAACAATAAATTATATAAAAAAAAAGTTAAAAAAATAAATTTTAAATAAAAAACCTCATCTTAAGTTTGTTTTGGGTCTTCCAAACCTTTGAGTCAATCCGCAAATAAGTTTCCCGCAATCCAAGCCAAATCAGGAAGCAAAACCATATATTAAACCATTGTTTTTTCCTTTTGGGTTTGAGGTAGTAGGTCTAGTTCTTGAAGCAACCTTCCTAGATTCTGATTGCATGGTATTCAGAATTTGGGAATTATCTTGAAGCCTTTAAACTCCAAGAAAACACAACAAATAAGTTGAACTCAATAGTGAAAATTCGGCACAAGACAATGACAGTATCTATATCAATGATAAGCTAGAACACACTTTTGAGTCCAAATAATAATTGTGTTTAGACAGATGGATTGAACCGTTTTGTGGTTGTGCACAGGTGCCAATCAAAGTTGCACTCATCCTTTTAAACACGTTATTCCTAATGAACATGTTATGGAACCAACATCCATTAATGACATCAACCAAAATCCTCATCATTGAACAACTCATAACAAATGCAATTTCAACTACTTTCTCAGCCAAATGACTTCCCAATTGTATAATTCTCTCAATTACATGTGCAATTCCCATCACACAAAATTATATTTTGATTGGTTTCATCCATATGTGAGTGAAATCTTTATCCTACAATTCATTTCATCATAAGATGTTAAGATCCTTAATTTTCTCGAAAACAAATAAAATTTACCCTATTTTTGGAATGATTCAAAAATCATTACCTTACAAAATTTTTCGCCTAGTTCGCAACTTAATTTGTTTAAGTGGTTGTTTTCTACTGCATCCAAATAATAAACACAAGTAATACATTAACTTAAATACTTTTTGCTCCCTATTTTTGTCGAGTTTGTTCAATTTTGTTCTTATTTTGTTTTAATGTTCAATTAAGTTTTATTTTTTGTCATTTTTTTTTTCAATTTGGTCACTTTTGCTAACATTTAAATAGTTAACGTCTATGAATTGTGTATGTCATGTGTTAATTTGTGATTTTTTTAATTTTTTTATTATTTTCCAAATTTTATTTTTTTAATTTCTTTTTAAAAATTGTTCACGTGTCAAGTCAACATTGTGTCGCATGTCAATGTCAGTGTCATATGTTAGTTCATAGTTGTGTCATTATCTTTTGTTCAATTCAACCCTTAGATTCATTATTTTTGTTCAATTCAGTATCAATTTTTGTTAAAATAAAACAATTTTTCCCCTTTCAAATTGAAACTAAATTTCATTTGTATATAAATATTATACTAATATTTTTATTAAATTTGAAATTTTTTTAAATTATATTTAAAATTCAATTATAAATTATTGTATTTAATTATAAATTTAATATAATACTTAGATTCAATTATTAAATAGAATAAAATTATTATAATATTAATATAATATAATTATTAAATGTTTTCTACTAAAAATTATATTCTAAATATATTAATATTTTTAAATTTGACATTTAAAAATATTAAAAATATTAGTAATATTTTAGAAATATTAAATTTAAGTTTTACTAGATATTTAAAAATATTAGAAAACTAAATTTATGTTTTACTTGACATTTAAAAAATGTTAGAAATATTATAATTTTTTATAAATATTAAATTTATGTTTTACTAATAATAAAATTTTATTTAATAATCGAATATAAGAATTATATAGAATTTATAATTTAATTTAATAAATAATTAATAAAAATGTAAATTTAAAACAAATTATTAGTATAACATTTATATAAAAAATAAATTTGCTTTCGGAATGATCAAAATTTTTTATATTTAAAAAAAATTAAGACTAAACATGTGACATTGATACTAACACGTAAAACACAATACTGACTTTACATGTGAACAAATTTTTTGAATTAAAAAAGTTAAAAAAATATTTTAAAACATAAAAAATATTACAAATTGACACGTGACATGTACATTGTTAACTATGTCAACGCTGTCAGCAAAAAGGAAAAAAATGACAAGATTTGAAAAAAAAAAATTAAGACCTAATAGAATAGTAAAAAAAAATATCAAATTGAACAAACCTAACCAAAATTAAAATATATATATATATATATATATATATATATATATATATATAAATAAAAGCCTAAGACATAATTTGATTACCGAAAATATACTCAAATTTCTAAAACAAATTATAGAATTCAAATAATACAAATAAAAGAATATGACTAAGACTAATTACTCAATTAAATTGCGTAATTAAAATCTTTAACAAAAATTAACCCCCCATAAATCAAACTGTATTTTAATGATTATATAAAACTCGAAGAAATAAACTAATAATAATAACTTTCTACAATTTAAAAACTTTAGGTATTTAATTTATTTAGATTAGGATGTACTTGTGGTACAGTAGATAAAACCTGCAATAGTAGAAAATTGATATTGTAAATGAATACTCGCAAATAATGGGTACATGTTTTTTTATACCTGCATGTTAACGGAATCGGTTACGACTATCATAGTACTCGTACTCGTGAACAGTAGCGGAGCACTGTTAGGACAGGGAGGGGCCATGCCCCCCCCCCCCCCCCCCCCCCAAAGTTTTAATTTTTTTTTTATATTATATTATAAATATTAAAAAATATATTATAATTAAACCAAATATTTTATTTCTTTTATAAACATAATAATTAATGTTAATAAATAATAAAATATAAAATTAAACATAATAAAAAATAAAGAATAAAAAGATTTATCAAGATATTTTTTTTATTTTTTATTTATTATGGTTTGAGTTTCTCACAAATTGTTCTCGTATTTCATTCTCACATGTTTTTTCTTGTTTTTGAAGAGAAAAAGATCTATTATTTTTGCTCTTATTTCTCCTTTGTCTTTGTCTTCTCCCATTCTGATGGGAGTAAAGAAGGAGGTAATTTTTTCCTCTCAATTGATAGTGAAATATTAGTTTAATAATTTATTTAATGATCCTCCTTTATATTAATTGTTTATTTCATGAATATAGAAGAAAAAAGATTGTATTGTGTGTTTTTTTATAACCGAATCTTAATTGTGGTTCCATTATATGTCTTGAGTTTCTCACAAATTGTTCTCATATCTCATTCTTAGTTGTTTTCTTTTATTTTTGAAGAGAAAAAGATCTATCATTTTTGTTCTTATTTCTCCTATGTTCTCTTCCATACTCGAGGGGGGAAAAAAGAAGATAATTTTTTGGTCTCAATTGATAGTGAAATATTAGTTTAATAATTTATTTAATGAGTCTGTTTTATATTAATTTTTTATTTTATGAACATAGAAGAAAAAATATTATACTATGTTTTTTTATAACCAAATTTTAATTGTAGTTCCATTATATGTCTTGAGTTTCTCACAAATTGTTTTCACCTATCTTCTTTTGTTTTTAAGAGAAAAAAATCTATTATTTTTGCTCTCATCTTTCAGCGATTTTCTTCCATTCTTGAAGAAATAAAGAAGAAGGTAATTCTCTCTTGTCTCGCTTGATAGTAAAATATTAGTTTAATCATTTATTTAATCAGTCTCTTGTATATTAATTTTTTATTTTATGAAAATAGAAAAAAAATATTTTTTTTATAACTGGATTTTAAGTGTGGGTTTAATTATTATTGAATTTTCTTTTGACAATTTTTTAGATATGTGTGATTTCTTTTTTAGTTATTGTTATACTAAATTATGTATTTATTTTTATTTTATTAGTGACAATAATTAAATATATAAATTTTTGATGTATTATTTTGGTTCCCCCAACAATTTTCGTCAAGATCCGTCACTGCTCGTGGATACCCGTATTCACTAAACTCTAAATTAAATTAAAAAAATGATTAAAACATTAAAACATTTAAATTAAAAAAATGATTAAAATATTAACACATTTAAATGAGTTATTTTTAAAATACAATATAATTCTTTGTAATTTGTCATTCAACATCATTTAAATGAGTTCTTTGGACTTTGTTTTCAATTTATGATGGTGATGTATTATTAAATATTTTTAATTTTTTTTTTGCAAATACACATTGATACCTACGAGTATCCGTGAATATTAAAAAAATACGCAGATACCCACATAACAGATACCCGAACGAATATGGAGACGGGTTATGGGACGAATATCCATGATTCTTATCCTTTTAATCTAATTTCTTAAAAACAAAAGGATAATTTTACTATTTATTTCTTTATAATAATAATAATAATAAAGTATATTTTTAACATTTAAAGATTAAAATATTTATTTAAATTTAGATTTAATTATCTTTTTAGACATTTTTGTTAACTAGGTCCCACTACTAATTCAATACTCAATCAAAATCCATTATTTTTTTTTGAAATGCAATAATGTGAACACTTTTAATCCAATTAATTGTAAAATGCTAACAAATATGTATCACAAGTTTTACTTAATGCACAAGTAGGATCACAACAGGTCGGGTCGGGTCGGATACGGATAGTGTTTACCCCTGACTCGACCCACAAGAAAATGTTGACTTGCAACCGTCCCGTTTACCTGTTGGATACCCGAATAAAATAATTCATGGATGTTTTAAAACTCATGGTTATCTATGGATACCTACGAATATTTAAAAAATATTTTTTAAATTTTTAAAATAAAATTACAAAAAATATAAATATAAAATATAATATACATTAAATTAAATATAAATTAAATTTTATTTAAATTTAACCTAATAAAATGTAAATTAAATTTTAATTTTAATTATATTTAACTTAACAAAATACTGATTACCTGCATATAATAAATACTTGTGTATACCAACTATCCGTGACAAATTTTATTTGTAAATACCCACGGAGACAATTACATTTGTGGGGTAACACTGTGTTTATGAATTAAAAAAATAATTATACTTTGTTAGACACAAATTAAAGTGTGGGAGAATAAATCAATAATAAGAATGAGTCAAATAACAAAGTTCAAATCTTAATTTTAATTAGTAATATTTTTGAGGTAAATAATAACTTGATTTCCAACTTTCTAGCAAATACTAATAAATTTAATCAATTTATTCATTATTCCAACAAAAAAGTAATGGATAAGTGACGATTGAAACCTATTTTTGTTGTAACATTTTTCAACCATCAAGAGTGTTTTGCTTCTCTACTTATGAAAACATAAATTTATGTGTAAAACAATGATAAGAGAAAAAAGAAAGAAAGAAAAGGAGAAAGTACATTGTTCAAAGTGGTTATTGTTCTTTTCTTGTAATAGTTACATACTTCTGAAGGGGGTCAATTAATATTAAGGAGAGTGGAATTGAGTTAGGATATTTGTGAAAACTACAATTTGAAATATGGCAGGTGGCTTTTCTTTAGATGAAGCGAAACATTATGAGGGGAATGTCACAACATTTGTACTGATTACATGTTTTGTGGCTGCAATGGGAGGTCTTCTCTTTGGATATGATCTTGGTATTACAGGAGGAGTGACTTCCATGGAACCATTTTTGATTAAGTTCTTCCCTGGCGTGTACAAACAGATGAAAGATAAATCAGAAAGCAAGAATCAATATTGCAAATTTGACGACCAACTTCTTACATTATTCACCTCTTCCTTATACCTTGCAGCGCTAATAGCTTCTTTTTTTTGCTTCTACTACAACTAGAATGCTAGGGCGTAAAGCCTCTATGCTCATTGGAGGCTTGTTTTTTCTTGTTGGTTCACTATTGAATGGGTTTGCCATGAACATTGAAATGCTTATCATTGGTCGTTTATTTTTAGGAATTGGAGTGGGATTTTGTAATCAGGTAAGAATTAACATAAGTTATACATATAATCATTTAATCTGGTTTGTGTTTTTGTATTTTCCAAGGAAAATGATGATTAACTTTTCCACCTTTGTTTATTACATCAATAGTCTGTACCAGTGTATTTGTCTGAAGTGGCTCCACCAAAAATTAGAGGAGCACTCAATATTGGCTTCTCAATGATGATCACACTTGGTATCCTAGTTGCAAACCTAATCAACTATGGTACATCTAAGCATGAAAATGGATGGAGGATTTCTCTAGGCATTGCAGTTGTGCCAGCAATTTTGTTATGTATAGGATCTCTCTGTGTGGTTGAAACACCTAATTCTTTGATTGAAAGAGGAAAGTATGAAAAAGCTAAGAAAATGTTGAAAAAAATTCGTGGCACTGAGAAAATTGACGAGGAATATCAAGATCTTGTTGAGGCTAGTGAAACGGCAAAACATGTAGAACATCCATGGAAGAACATTACAAGACCAAAATATATGCCTCAACTAATTTTCTGCATTTTTATTCCAACCTTTCAACAACTCACTGGCATCAATGTCATCATGTTTTATGCCCCGGTTCTCTTTCAGATTTTGGGCTTTGGTAGTGATGCTTCACTCATGTCTGCAGTTATCACTGGAGTTGTTAATGTTGTTGCAACACTAGTTTCTATATTAACAGTAGACAAGTTTGGAAGAAGAGTGTTACTTCTTGAAGGTGGTGTCCAAATGTTTATTTGTCAGGTAAAATTTAATAAGTCCAATACTTTCAACTCATAACTTCAATAAAACTTTAAACCTTGCTAATTTATCTTAAGAAATGGATTTAAACATAACTTAGTCTTACAAAATCAGCTTGTAAGTTGAGGTTCATATACATCTCAAGCGAAAGACTAGATATTTAAGGATGGTCTGATAGTAGCAAAATAATGTGTGACACAATAAACCCAACAAATCACAAACTTCATCAAAATAGGCTTTAAATGATTATGATACAATCTTAATAAGTAGACTTTAAGTTTAACTCAAACCAACAAAATCAACTTAGAAAATGAGATTTGTACTCACTTACATATTATAAATTGACCATATATCTAATTGATGACAAATCTCCAACAATTTCTTGTTTATGAACATGCATGGTTGATTTAGTAAATATTACTTGAACAACCATGGATAAATTTGTATAACAAAGAATATTTTTGTGTATCACTATATAAATATTGAAACCTAAGGAAAACACAATTTGTTATATATAATGTTTCTTATTGCTAATACTTTTGATGGAAGGTTATCGTTGGAATCATGATCGGTCTAAGGTTTGGGCTAAATGGTCAAGGAGCATTCAGTAGAGTTGAAGCAGATATTTTGTTGTTCTTTATTTGTGCATATGTTGCAGCATTTGCATGGTCATGGGGAGCGTTGGGATGGTTGGTGCCAAGTGAAATATGTTCTTTAGAAATTCGACCAGCAGGTCAAGCTATCAATGTTGTGACCAACATGTTATTTACGTTTGCAATTGCTCAAGTCTTTCTTACAATGCTTTGTCACTTGAAGTTTGGTCTCTTCTTCTTATTCGCAGGATTTATGGTTATCATGACCATCTTCATTGCATTACTTTTACCTGAAACCAAGAACGTTCCCATTGAAGAAATGAACATACTTTGGACTTCACATTGGTTTTGGAAAAAAATGGTTCCCAATGATATTGATTCTAAATCTAAGAATAGTAAATCTGTTCTATAAATCCACTTATAGTTAAGTATTGGTTATGATAAAAAAAATACATAATTTAGAGAAGGTGTAATCTTTTCAAAATTATGTAATAAAAATAAATTAGTTATTTTCATTTTTATTGTTTCATCTTATTCTTCTTACATTTTAAGTAGCACATTCTTATTGTTTTTTTTTAATTTTTGAAATATTACATTTAATTGAATATGATATCATATATATATATATATATATATATATATATATATATATATATATATATATTATTTCAATTTAAGTTAAGTAAACGCATCATAATATTTTTTAAATTACAGTAAAGTGTACTTTTTCAAGTTTTTAAATTATTTTATTTTTAAATGCACACCAACAATTTAGCTTACTATAATATATACTCAATCATACACTCAATAATAATTCAACTATTTTAACTTTCTCTTACTTAACCCATATTATAAGATTATTTTAATTAAAATATAACACTAATTCATTTTTCCTTTGTCACCATTTACTTGTTTAATATTAACCAAAACATATACTTTATTTTTAACAATTTTATCCCATTTGCCATGACATTTTGATAGTAGACCATCATGAATAATCACTCATGAATTGTAATGATGTACAAAATATTAAAAATAGTATATAAAATGTTTTTATATTTAATTATTCTAAATAATATTATTGTGTAAATGTCATAAATAAGTTTACGTAAATATTTCACACACAAACAATTATCAAGTTTTATTCATCTACTTATCCAAACATTTTCTTAATTGAATAAAACTTATTAAAGATGAAATGTTTACTCCACATGTTATTTAAGTTACAAGAAATACTTTACCAGTACAGTCTCTAATAAAAGTCCTTTTTATGTCTTAAAGTTTTTAGCAAAATTCATATTGAGGCTCGATGATCAATCTAAACATATTCAATCTTAAATGATTTTGTTTAAAACATGTATCATAAGATGGAAAGACAAATAAATTTATACCTTGATCAAGTTTAGGTGTTTACAATTATAACTGCATGTGAAAATGTATGTGAGAAGTATTAAAAAAATATAACCTTCTCTATTTTATTGGTGTACAAATTAGGGAAGCTAGATATTATATATAATCTTTTCTATTTACTAAAATATTACAGAAATTATAAAGTATTTAAATTTTTGAATTGCTTTCATAAATTTATAAAATTCAAGAACTTAAATTACTCATAATATTATAAATTATGTAGAATTAAGGTTAATTAAATTATTATAATATATAAGTACAGTAAACTAAGTTTATCAATTAAACAACTTAATTTATTAAAAAATATACGTATAGAAATTATACTTTTACCTTTTTTTTAGTTACTAATAAATTTATTTAATATAAAAAAAATAATTAAAATAAATTAAAATAAACATAAACATAAAGTAACAATTAAAAGAAGAGAAAAGTGATTTTTTATTTTTAAATTTAATTAAAATAAAGAATAAATATAAATATCATGTTTACACTTTCATTGTACCTTATAGTCAATGTAAATAGAAAGTTATAATGTAACCGCCGCCCATTTCTATATTAAAAAAAGTCACATGTTTCTTTTCAAAAAATTTAGGGAATCAATTGAAGCTTAAAACAGTCACATGATTATGTTTTTAAAAAATTGGAAAACTTAATTAAACTCGTACTGGAGACCAAATTGAATAAAATATATTAATAATAAGATAAAAAATAATAATTAAACCGTAAATTGAAAGAAAAACAATACTTATCTCCTGTATAATTATATTTTAAGCTAGACATTCACTTTCTTCATATTTTTTAATATAAACATTTATATCTTTTTATTTTATTTTTAATGAATGAACGATGTAAAAGTTTTTTTTTTATTTTAATAAAATGATACTTTTCTTCTTTACTTTAACAATTTTAAAACAATATGTTGGCTAAATTTAAACAAATTAAAAATGGTTTTCAAACATAAAAAATTTGATTCTTTTATTAAAATCATCACAAACAATATATTTTTACTAAGTCCTTGTTTGGCTCAACGGACGAAAAAGAGAGAAACAGTTATTTAGAGTTAAAAATAGAAAAACCAAACAAAGAAGATGTTGTATATCTATTTTTTTAACTTTCCTAAAGTATGTTTGTAATATAATAATAATAAAAAATATTAACAATATTAAGTTTTCTAATTAATAATAATATTATATTAAATAATATACTCATCAATCAAATATTCATACACTTTTATAAATTTTTGTCTTAATTCTCTTCGTCTTTTTCTTAATTCAAATAATCTTTTTTTTTATTTCTCTTCAAATTTATTTATTTTCACTTCTTCAAATTCATCTTTTCGTCCAAAAATACCTTAAATTATTAATTGTCTCATATAAATATAAAATTTATATTTAAAAATATTATTTTAGTATAAATAAACAAATAACTATAATATATATAACGAAATTTTTTAATTTATTCTTTTAATTAAATATAATTTTAATATAAGTATAAATATAATAAAATAAAGAATATAATTATTATTTTAATAATAGTATATAAGAAGATAAATGACTATCTCCATTTTAAAATTAAAATTAGTGTAATAATTAAACCCATTTTTTAAACATATTTCCAGCCATAAAAAAAGATTAAGAAAAAGGATTCATGGACCTATTGGCCCATTTATGTTTCCCCTAATTTCCTAACCCTAACCCAACTCTTCTTACTCTCAGAGCATCTTTCTCACATCCCCCACCACAGGCATCAACGCCCACGCGCCGCTGCGGTTGGTTCTGCCGCCACCATAACCGCGAGGACGCAGTTACGCAGCTCCGCTAATCGCCGGCGTGAACGACGCCCTCCCTGCATTCTCGAGTTGTGTCCGTCGTCGCAACAGGTTGGTCCTCCACTTCCCTTCCCGACTTCTCTGAATTGTTCTGGTTCCGATGTACGATATTGTTTGTTGAATTTGTTTTGTGTTTGAGATTAAACTTCCTGTAACAGATGTGGATAATCTGAATTGGGATTTTAATGATTTTGAACAATACTAGCTTCTTCTTTGTATATGCTTAAAAAAAACAGAGATTTTAGCTTAAAACGTTATATTTTTTTATTATAGCATATCCTCGCAGTAGGGTTTCAAAAGAATGAAATATCAGAGCTAATTTCTTTCTCCACAATCATCGGTTTCCCCTGGTTCGTGCATTGGTATAACGCTACCCACTTTTTTTTCTCATCCTTTGAAATTTTATATAGCACTTACCCCCTTTTTTTTCTCATCCTTTGAAATTTATATAGCACTTTCTGATTTCGTGTAAATACAGTTTCTGCAAATTTGTCTTTAGGTAGTGATCACTGGTTTTTAGTTACATGGTAATTCTGTGTTGGCAAGAATAAAATGCCTGTTTTAGCTTTGCCCATGGATGCAGGGATTAAATCTAATTATACTGATTCTGACAGCAATTGAACTTAGGAGTTCATCCTAATTTTATAATTCATTTCATTCTTGACACATTAGCAGAAGGAAACTACTGGGAATTTTGTACACTCTCAATCTGAAATATCATTTAAAACTTCGGTTCTCTGTTTGAATGGAATATCTGCTGTTATTATGTTAATATTGCAGAAATTCTGATTGCTGCTCTTTGCCAATTAAAGGGTAATCAGTCACCAGAACTTCGAATAAAGCAATTAACCCTTAATTTAATTGGCAATATGGTATTGCCGAGTTATATTATATTTCTGTGAATTAGTGATTTTTGGTTCAAAATGGTTAGTGGACTATAGGATAACGATCAGTTCTTTTTAATTTTCATTCTTTACTCTTTTTTTCTGTAATTGTATTTTGTTCTATCTTCTTCGTTACTTTTAAAATCTGATGATACTAGAGTTTTATTTGGGTTGGAATTTTTCCTCTTTTGTTTTACATTTTTTCTTCTGATGACATAAAATGTACTTATACATCCTTTTCTCTTTGATGAATATTCAAAACGAGAATCTAAATCTTGAATGAAAAAGCCTTGGCCTATCTCGTCTTAATCTTATTCTCTGGGGAACTGTTTTTCTTCTTTTTTGTTTGTTGAATAATTCAGTTCTCACAAAGGTTGTAACTTGATATGCAGCTTTCTTTTAATTTCAATGACGAAGAAGAGTTCTAAAACAACACCAAATCAGTTGCAGGAGAATGCTGTTGCAAAAGAGGAGAAAGCCTCTTCTACACCAAAAAAAACATGTAATGAAATTGATGAAATATTTGCTGGAAAAAAGAGGAAGAAATCTGAAATGAAAAACACTGGAAAATCTGACGGAGTAAATAAGAGTACTGATAAAACAAAGAAGAAGAAAAAGAAGATTGTGAAGAGGAAAACAGATGGATCAGACGATGGTGAGTTTGCAGACCGACCTTCTCGACCAAAAAGGAAAACCGAGGACGGGTTTACCATCTACACTGAAGATGAGTTAGGTATTAATAAAGCAGATGCTGGAAATACCCCTCTCTGCCCATTTGACTGCTCTTGTTGCTTTTGATGGTAATTGTATAATGTTATATGCACTCAGTTCCTTGCGCTGGTGATGGGGTTGTCTTGGATTTGTAAGCTAGGGGCATAGCTTTTTACTTAATTATCTATTTATAGTTGGGAAAAGCTTGAATTCTCTAGATCTAGATACGATTCTTTGGGTGATTTCAGGTGGAGTTTAGCTGCAGTTATTTCCTCCCATGTAACACAGTTGTTCATCATGCATTGACACTTATGCTTGTAGGTTTGAGAATGTTTTAAAAGCTGGGAAGTGTTCAGGGCGTATGATTTTGTCTCATTTTTTCATATTCACCAAACCCTACTTTATGAGTTCTATATATATATATATGCTTTTTAATTCTCTTGTATGATTCATACTACAAAGAACTGGCAAACATCTTTACTTTATTGAAAACCTTGATGATCGATGCCATTAGTACGTTTTCTTGTAACCACAAATGTGTAGCTGTAACAGGGAATGTACTTGTTACTGGAAGGCTTAAATATATATTTGGTCCTATTTTTGTTGATTTTATTCAATTTGGTCCCTATTTTCGTTTTATGTTCAATTAGATCCTCATTTTCGTCAAATTGTGGTCAATTTGGTCCTTTTCACTAACGGTGTTTAAATAGTTAACGTTTTTGTACAGTACATGCCACGTGTCAGCTCCTGGTTTTTTTGATTTTTTTGATTTTTTTTTAATTTTCTTTTAATTTTTTTTTAATTTTTTTTAATTTTTTTAAAATTTTTTTAATTTCAAATAAATGGTCCACGTGTCAAGTCATAATTGTGCCACGTGTCAGTTTGTGGTAGTATTATTTTTTTTGTTCAATTTAGTCCCTATATTCGTTATTTTTGTTCAATTTAGTCCCTATATTCGTTATTTTTGTTCAATTTAGTCTAACGCTAAATTTAATATCTTTTATACAAATTATATTAATATCTTTTCTAAAA
>Ga0214544_1005766_pt1 | contig 23642 bp, 11 predicted proteins | sample CNSS3metaG_FD_160074 | JGI IMG/M metagenome (GOLD analysis project Ga0214544, IMG submission 160074) | Root nodule microbial communities from cowpea collected in UCLA plant growth center, Los Angeles, California, USA - CNSS3 | ecosystem: Host-associated > Plants > Roots > Nodule | place: USA...
ACTTAACGGAGAGGACCAAATTGAACCTCTTTAGAAAATTGGGGTACCAAATTGAACATTCCTAAAGTTCGGGTACCACATTGAACTTTCCAAAAAAGTTTGGGTACCAAATGTGTATTTATACCTAAATTAAATTATAATTATAATTATAATTAAATTTGACATAATAAAATATACTGTTACTTCTAATTTTAATTAAATTTAACTTAATAAAATATAAATTAAATTTTAATTTTAATTTTTTGCGGGTAACGGGTACCCGTGGGTACGGATAGTATGATACCCGTACCCGACCCGTTTATAACCGGGTATTAAAATACCCGTTACCCACTACCCGCGGGTAATAAATACCCGCGGGTAGTAACTATCCGTCGCGAATTTTATCCGCGGATATCTGCGGGCACGGGTATTTTTGCCATCCCTAGTGACAGTAGTCTTGGAAAACAAAAAATTTTGTAGTAATGGCGTTGACACACTGAATTAATTTTTTTGGGGAAGATGGAAAGTAGATCTTTACTATTGAAGAAGATAGTTGAAATTATGTAAGAATTATTTTTATGCCTTTTTTGAAGATGCAAAGTAGGTTTGTATTACTTGGCTAGAAGGAAAATTGGATAACATCATTGAAACTTGATTTTTTATTGTGAAAGTTGGCAACATCAACTAAACTTTTACTAACATCATTGTCGCATATAGTATTTTGGATCTTATACGAGATGAGGAAGAAGAAATGTTGAAAGACAACAATACAACGAAAATGGCACATTATGTATCTGTGGATTTGTGAAAGATAAAAAAACAAATGCTAAGATGATAGATTTACCAAAAATAATAAATTTTATTATTTTAGGGATGTCCATCCAATACAAATATTTTGTAGAAAGAAAATTTTTATTGTTCATTGCATTCTAGTGCTAAGACAAAGAAGTTTTACAATGTGAAAACTTTTTCATTGGTACTTTAACAACAAACTTTATGATTTGAGAATTTCAAAATGGGCATTTGGTCCCACAAAACTGTTGGTCTTCATAATAAATAATAATAATAATGCATTATAAATACGCAAAATTTTCTTGTTTATTGTGGATCTGCCCGTTGATATGCTTCAATGCATTAAGACCATAAAAAATGAATTGCTTCTGGTGACAATTAATGTTGTGTGAATTAATGCTTGGTGAGAATAAAATTAAAGTCCCAATTATTAATTAATTTTCATTATATTACTTTCATTAACAATGTTTGAGTATTAATCATTAAGCAAAGTATTTCAAACACATATTTTCATAATCTGGAAAATTTTAAAAAAAAAAATATCACATTTTCCAATTTCAACTTATTGTAAAGAACTTTGATATGCTAATTTCATTATACTCAACTTTGAAAAAGAGAAAATCTATGTCTTCCTCCAAAGCATGAAGAAGAAATGAGTTAACATAACAATTAAATGCAGACTACACTTATCAAGATGTGAGGGTTTGACATGTAGTTAGACTTTTCAGTTATCAATATAAATTGAAATTGGACTTTTGAATTATTGAAATACAAATTCAATTAATAATTTTAATAAAAAATTAAAATAAAAATGCCTAAATTAAAATAAATAAAAGATTAAAATGTCACCAAATAATACAAAATGCTAATTTCAAATCCTAAAAACAAACTTTTTAGTTTATTAAACTATCAAAAACTGAGTTTTGAATTTTGCCAAAATCAATTAAAGAAATAAATATCACTATATAAGTCAAACAAATTTGAAGCTCAATATTTATATTTAAATAATTATATAATAAAGATTAACTGACTATATAATAAAAATAAATCTTCAATCACCGATGACATTGATAAGTATAAATATATATTTATTTGTTAATCTTAAAATGTTTGCTATCAGTACTATTTGTTATTTTTATTAATCGTTACTATTATTATTATGATTATTAGTATACAAAAAATATTATAGAAAAAAATAAGTATGTCTTTTTGGTATTCAAAAAATATTTACTTTACGCTATTTATAGTGATAATTTATAATCTCAAATATTCTATAAAAGATTGAACATTATTTCGGATATACATATCTATTGCATACATTATTACTTTGCATATATCATTATTGCATCCAAAAAAAAAGTGTTTACATATAATTAAATCAAATTAAGTTAAATTGAATCATATAATATATTATTATACATTATTATTAAATACTAAATAACAAATGTCAAATATTAATAATCATATTTCTTATATTAAAATTAAAATAGCAAAATACAACTCATAAAATAATAATCCTAAATAATAAAAAATTGGTGTGAGAAGACCACGAGAGAGCATTGAAAGTTTTGGAAATGATTAACTGTTGCATGTTGCATGCGGCAGCCAAAAGGTGTGCGACAAGAAATCTGTTGTTATCTTTTCACACTTGAGTATGCTTTGGAAGATGCAAAAGTTACCTAAAACATAAAAAAAAAAAGTTTTTCAACAATCCACGTATTTGAATCAGTCATAAAAAATACTTTATACTTTAATTTCAATTTTAAAGTATCTTCGGTACTTATTTCACCAAAACAAATTATTATAGTCAAATACATACATTTTCTTGTAAATGAACTGTAATGAAATCATCTTTAAACTTTGCAGCTAGTAAACTTGGTGTAGTGAGTGTCCATTGATATATTTATATGTCTGTAAGAGATTTGGTAAAGAAGACGATGTAACAAATATATAATTATAAATGTAAAATAAATCCAATATTATTAAAGAAATGAAAAATGAAGAATTAAATAATTACATTTAAACTTATTAAATATACAAAAGGTACACTTAGTTATAATTAATTACCTTCAATGATAATAAGTAGTCTTAAATAGATGAACAATCCACCACATTTAAAAATATGTAGAGGAATTAAAAATTTAAATCAAAATTGAAGAATAAAAACATAGAAAAACAAACAACCAAATCTTAGAGAAGAAGAGAATATTAGAATAAAATCGTAGAAAAAATAAACAAACAACCAAATCTTAGAGAAGAAGAGAATATAAGCTAAAATATGAAACTTGCGTACCTTTATTGTCGTCGTCAAAGAGTGAAAGGTTAAAAGATTCAACCTTTATTGTGTAGAAGAACGAAAATACGAACACAAAGTAAATCTGAGAAAAAAACACTAATCAAACAGATAAATGCAACAAAGTAAAGTAGATATGAAAACAAAACATTTATCCAACAAAAAAATAGAACAAAAATAAGTAGATCTCAGACAAAAATATCCATAAAAAAGAAAAATAATAGAAAAAAAAAAGATCTGAGAAGATGGTAGAAAAACAACAAAAATTAGAAATTGTTACCTTATTTTTAGTACGGTGAAGGTCCTAAAAAATCTCAGAGGAAAACATCAACAAAAAAAGTATATCTAAGAAAAACAAATCCATCCAACAGTAGATCTGAGAAAAAAACCTCGACCCAACACATTTTGTCAACAAAGAAAAGAAAATTTGAAAAAATCTATCGAACAAAAATAAGTAGATCTTACAGAAAAATATCCATGAAAAACAAAACTAATAGAAAACAAAGTAGATATGTGAAGATGGTAGTAGATATGAGAAAACAAAAATTAGAAGTTGTTACCTTATTTTTAGTACGGTGAAGGTCCAAAAAAATCTCAGAGGAAAACATCAACAAAAAATATCTGAGAAGAAAAAATCCATCAAATAGTAGATCTGAGAAAAAAACCTCGACCCAACACATTTTGTCAACAAAGAAAAAAATTTGAAAAAATTTACCGAACAAAAATAAGTAAATCTTACAGAAAAATATTCACGAAAAAAAAAATAATAGAAAACAAAATAGATTTGAGAAGATGGTAGAAGAACAAAAAAAAAATTCTTGTTACTTTTTTTGTATTTGTCAAGTTGCTCAAGGCTCTCAAAGCAAAACATTAACCAAAAGAAAGGTAGACCTGAAAAGAAAAAAATCCATGGAACAATATACATGGAAAAAGAAATCTAAGAGCAAATAAATCATTTAAAAGAGAAATAGATCTGAAAGAAAAACCTAAATTCAACAAATCTTGTACCAAAAGAAAAGTATATTTGAAAGAAAAACATTGATCCACCAAAAAAATAAAACAAAAATAAGTAAATATCAGAGAAAAATATGCATCAAACAAAAAAATAATAGAAAGAAACACAAGAAGGTAGAAGAACAACAAAAATGAAAAGTGATTACTTTTTTTTTTAAATCTCGTGAAAGTGCTCAAAAATATAAGATGAAAAAATGAACCAAAAGAAAAGTAGATCCGAGAAGAACAAATTCATAGATTATGATTAATGTATTATGAAAATTTCACACATTATGTGTATAGATGGATGGAAGCTGATAAAGTATTATGATTAATGTAGGCTTTTTTCTATGGAGGGCATTTGAAAAGGACTTGCCTAATAAAAATAATTATGTGGTTGGTTTTATGAAATTGTACATGAATATGTTGAATGTGTTGTAGCAATTTCTTGGTAGTTTGACATTAACAAACATATAGTTTCTTAATAATTCAAGTCATTGTCAATGTTGCTCAGTTGGGTTGTAATTTTAATCCTTATCTTCAGTTAAATGCAGAGAAAATACGTTATTAATTTAAATATTTTTTGTGGAACACATAAAATGTTAAGACAAAACACATCATAGTTTGTGGAAGAAAATTGTATGCATATAACAACTTCGTGAAAATTTGATGTATAATGCATTACTTTTGTTTTCATGTGTTGAGCCTTTGTCAATGTAGCTAAAGCGAAAGTCTTGCATAAAGTTTCATGTAAAATAATAAACAATAACAAGGACGATAATATTTGTGATTGATACAAGCAATATTTACCTCTCATTAATGAGGATAAAAAAATAGCTGCATAAATTTTGGTTTGTTTTACTTTTCTTTAATTTTAAAATTTACTCTTTTTATAATTATAAGAAATATGAAAATTATTTATGAAATAATTTTATTTATTTATGAAAATATGGTCATAAATAAAGTAAAAGTTTGTAGATAATAAAAAAAAATTAATTATATATGAAAATTTCATAAGAAAATAATTAATAAGTAAAAATGTCTCTACAACACTTTACCGACAAATTTAATAAATTTAATGAAGAAAATAAATGTCATATAAGAAAATATAAAAATAATTTTAAAAATTATTATTTATGAAATATTTCGTATGCAATTTATTATAATATAATATTTTATTAAAAATATAAATTTTTTATTTTACAGTTTAACACTATAAAATTTAGGGTTTAATTTCATCATTCATTATTCTTAGTCCTTCATCCTGATTATCCAGGAACGCTCACGTCACAGCAGCGGCAGTAATCCTTCGTCACCGAAGTTAGCAATCCTTCATTATTGAAGTTCGTCTCAACATCAACAACACGGTTGAGGTTCGTCGACAGCAAGTCTCATTTGAGGTTCGTCCGAGGTTTGTGCAGTTCGTCCTTCATTTGAGGTTTGTCTTTGCCTCGACCCAACGTCGGCTGAGGTTCGTCTTTGCCTCGACCCAACGTCGGCTGAGGTTCGTCCATCTCACGCTTTATGTGTCGACCCCTCTCTGTCTCGGCCCCTCTCTTAGGCGAGAAAAGCAAAGCACGTGAATTGTGCGAACGAGAATCGTGTGACTTTGTGAACGAGATAAGTGAATGATTTAGGGTTTTACTTTTGGATAGTTTAGGGTTCCAATCTTAATAGAAATACAACTAAGTTTGATTTTGAGTTTTTGGATAGGTTTACCTAATTTTTGTTGCAACTGAGTTTGAGTTTGCGTTGATAGAAATAGTAATTTTTGTTGTAACTCAATCCACACACACTCATGTTGTACCAAAGAAAGGATAAGAAGTAAACTTGTGTAAATCATAAATATTGGAACACTATAAAGCCCTTGAGTGCTAGATAATTAGACTTAAAGTTCATTTTTTCAATTTTAGTTGTTGTCTTGAATATGTTTAGATAGGTTGTTTACTTCTTTACTGGTTTAGTTTAGGTTGTTGCTTTTCCAGATTTTCTTAAAACTTATCTAGTCTTGATTCTAATTTTGTTTACTTTTACTAATTTGATTTTAAGTAATTTTCTCATAAACAGTTTTTTTGCTAACTTTTCCAATTAGGTTTACTTTTTGATTTCTAGTTTTTAGATCATATAGTTACTGATTACTTCTTTACTGGTTTAGTTTAGGTTGTTGCTTTTCCAGATTTTCTTAAAACTTATCAGTCTTGATTCTAATTTTGTTTACTTTTACTAATTTGATTTTAAGTAATTTTCTCATAAACAGTTTTTTTGCTAACTTTTCCAATTAGGTTTACTTTTGATTTCTAGTTTTTAGATCATATAGTTACTGATTAATTCTTTTCTATTGCAATTCCCTAATTTTGCACTTTATGACATAGTTTCAGGGTTGCTGCACAATTCAGTTTCCATCTCACGTCAGGTTCACTACACAGCCGCTAAAACATCATGGTTTCATCTTTCTATCTCACCTTTCTCTCCTAATATTTTCTCTTAGAAGTCATTTTTATTGTCAATTTTTATTTTATTCTTTGATTCTGTTTTAGTAGTATACTTCTAGGCATATAGTGTATTTGTGCAATTCAAATTTATATCTCTAAATACCTGTATAAGTAGTTTAATTTGATGCATTGAAACTTGTTTAGTTGTTGTTTCTAGTTAATCCTAATTGTGTTAAGCATGTTTCAGCTTTGCATACTCATTCTAGTTGCTAGTTGTTAGTACAGCTTTTAAATTCTAGTTCTGCATAGTACATTTTAGTATAAGTTGTCATTTTGATCTGTTATAAGTTTCAGGACATGGACATCGTGGTATGGTTGCTGCAGCTCGGTGGATCAAAAAGCACTCCACTCCTATACTTGTTCATGAACTTCGCAAAAACCATGATTACCAAATCAAGGTATTGTTAGCCTGTTCCTTTATTAGTCTTTTGAAAATTAGTGATTATATTGTTCAACCAGAATTGGCTTCTGTAAATCTGTGTTGAATAATCTGAAATTATGGAGGTAATATCATAGTGTCTGTTGTTATGAATTGATTTGATATACTTCTTATATTTGTAAAAAATTGCTTGTCCACAGCTGTTATGAATAATCTGAATTTTATGGAGGTAATATTATATTTAGTGCCTATTGTTTTGAATTGATTTAGAATACTGCTGATATTTGTAAAAAAATGATTTGATTTTGGATACTCTGCTTATATTTGTATAAAATTATAGTGTATTTTCCCCTTTTCCCTATTACACTGTATAATATTAATTATATGGTCTTTTGTCTGTCTTCTGGTAGTTTGAAAATTTATCATTAGTATGGGGAAAACCACGGCAACCACCTCTAGGTTCTCGAGAGGTATGAAATGTATATTTGATATAATAGATATTATTTCTTATACGGACTGCTAAAATCATCATATTATGTATAAGAACTTCTCTTGCATATACTCTTTTGCATGATGGCCATGGTAAACGTGCAATTTTTCTTATTGTTTCTTTTGCACATGATGCAATTCATTGGTAGCTAAGGCCTCCTAACGGTAGAAGAGATTGTAGAAACAGAGGATAAGCCCCTGAATAATTGTAACAAAAATAACTATTAGGTGAAAATATGCACGCTGTTAGGTGGCTTTAAGGGTAGAAGCCTTAGGATGATGGTACCAATGGAGGGAATCTTGTAAACCAAACCCATCTTGGCAAGGGATCAAGAATCTTTTCATTCAAAGATTCCATCCCACTATGATGAGAAGTCATTTTGAATTGCTGCTAGCTCTGAACAGGCCAGATCTGTGAACTGGTTATCACTCAATTTGAATGATATTTAGGGGTAATGGGTGAAAGATAAACACGCACACACATTATATATATCACTTGCAAAGGAAAAGTCACTCTGAGCTAGAAGATTGACTGTGCTATATTGAGCAATGTTTCTATAAGCAATTTCTTGTGTATAAAATGTTCATTATCTCTCATCATCATGTAGGTGATGGCCTTTCAATCTTGAGGGCAAAACTTAGAAGTCAAAAGAAGCTAGTTAAACATTTGAAAAAAAGTCACTCTGGTCCAGAAGTTTGGAGGAGGTAAACTTCAGATTACTACTGCACATGAATGATTATCATCTCTTATTTTGTTTAGTCTAACTTTACAAAAAATATACTTCATTATTAACCCCAACTTTCCTATTTACACTCCTTCTAGCATGTTGTAGGCAACAATAAAGAAAAGTTAATGTAATGCTCAAACTAGGGAACTCATAAATATGCAAAAGCATATTGGGCTGCGCTGGTTGTTAGCCCAAAGTGAGCGAAGCGTTAGTCCAAGCTGGTGCACGCTGGGTTTTGGGTCACAGGTCATCTGGCCCAAATATCGGTGAAGCGGACTGCTGAAGATGCTGGTGGGAGTGGATGACCGCTAGATATATTGGGCCTGTTGCTTCTTGTTCGCCCATAAAAGATAGTTGTTCATTACTCAAACAGATTTATTAATCCATAACAAACAAATCAACATAATCAATTGTTAAAATTTCTCTGTAATAAATTTTTAACCTAAGGGAATAATAACTTTAAAAAAAATGCTGAAAGTTGTTTATCGTGTTCGAGTATTTGTTTTTCTATCATCACCATATGTTAATTTTATTTTAGTTGGTATCAAATATAACCATCCAATATGTATTAGATTTAATTGTTTTAATATATCCAATTTTTTTAATCTTTTATTAGTCTTTCAAATTTTTGGGATTAACGCTTTCCATTATTGAAAAATCATATATTGAATAATGAATATAATATATCAATATATTAGTTCTTTTTTTTTTTTAATTTTAACTAGTTTGTTTATTATCTTACAAGAGTCTACCTAACCTCCCCCACACACTCCTTATCAGCATGTTGGGTCTTCTTCATATGTTCAACAATCTCAATACCAGTCGTTTGGTCAACCGGGTTTTCAACCACTTCCTTTTCCACCATACTTGGATGCGTCACAACCAATGTCTTCAAATACTCCATTCCAGCAAGTTCCATACACATACAACATGTTTCCTCAACAACCAGACACTTTTTCTAGTCCTACACAAAATGTCTTTGCAACTTCTTCGTCAACACCTCCATCTGCATATCCCACATCCTTCCAGCAATATTATCGGCCTATGCCGCCACAGATGGTGGAAGATATAAACCAAAGACAACAACATGAAGATAATGATGATGATGATCCAGTTCAGAGCCCTCAAATAAGACTTAGACGACACCGAAGAAGACCTCCTTGTGGCACAAGCTCTCATAGATAACTTTCATGCCTTATTATAAGAAACCAAAATCATCATGAAATTTTTAATTACTTATATGCATTATTATTTAACTAATTAATATGACTAAAAAATATTTAATTTTTATTCGAACTAAAGTCGTCCTAATATGGTACGACTTCTTCATTATCAATATAACATAAATTGTTAATTAAAGTCGTCTCGATATGACACGACTTCTCAACGACACAGACGTCTCTCCATGTTGGCACGACTTCAGCTTATTTTAATTAAAATCATCTGATTTTGGCACGACTTCTTCATATTGAAATCGCACCATCTATGCACGACTTACCCTTCGTTGGAATTTCAAAAAAAATATGCACCACTTTGGTAAATGCACAAATAAATTACACCACTTTGGGAAAAAAATCCGCACAAACAAATCCTAATTCAATGTATGAAAATAAAACATATAAACATAAAAAAAAATTAAAAAAACAGCTCAAATCAGCTAGGTGTATTTTACAGGAAAAGTCTTGTAAGATCTTACGATGTCTTGCACAACCTTACAAAACATGATCTTTTTAATCTGAATATTTGTTTTCCTTTTATATTTTTTTAAAAATATTTTTAAATTTTATTAGTTAGGTTTTAATAATATTTGCAAATTTAGTAATATTTTGGTTTTCATAGAATTTGATTTGGTATTCTAATTTGAGATGTACGCAATTATAATTTCTTTCTAAGTATTTTATATCGAGTAAACAATCATCTTCTTAATATTGAATATTTGATATATTATGTTGCCTTTATCATAATTTTTTATTATTTTATAAAAAATAATTAATTAATATTGAAATAGTAAGAAAACAGTATGAGAATATACCCCTTATCTGGTGGGGATGGGCATATGACAAAAATTTGATACCCGTTAAGTTGAAGAATGGGGATAGAGATGCATCTTTTCTGTAAAGATACTCATGGGATACCAAAACTTGTCCCGTCTCGCCCCATTCTCATCCCTATTACTAGTATTTTTTGAAGAGATTTATCGTATTGGATTATAATAATAAATTTTAAAGTATATACAATCTTAATTAATTATATTTAAATTAGAATAATAGTAATTATAATATTTAAGATTATATATATATATATATATATATATATAGATGAATTATTATTGAATGCTTTTTTTTAGCATGATATGATATATAAAATAAGTTGATTTTTAAACATTGTGAATAAATAAATTATTTGGATATAATCATTATATTATTAGTTGTAAAAGATAATGGTTCATTATTTTTATGATGAAAATGTATCTAGGTTATCCATATATTTTCATAATAAAATGTACTATATGTCAAATTGTTTCAAACACGTAATCATTGAACCAACCAAAGAAAATAATTTAACTCTAAAGTAATGGTCAATAATATCATATTGTGAAAATAATTCATCACATATAATACTTTAATTGATATCTTCTAATTCTATCTTAATAAACAGGGAAAAAAAATAAACCTTTTAAATTACAATTGAATAGATTGTATACTTTTAAGGTTTTGATTGACATTTATAATTTATTATCCCTCATTTATGCATTAATTTTTAATACATGTTATCTCAATAATTTAATTTAATTTTTATATTTATTTTTAATTTGAATTGAATTCCAATTTTAATAAAGAAAGAAAATAACATTATTCCTCTTCCTCAATACTCAATCTACCTTTATATAAATTTTAGGGTTAGATATATTTTTTGATCTCTTAACTTTTAGTTAATTTTAGAAATTAGTCAATTTTGAAATATTTTGTGAATTTTGAAATTAGTCATTTATTTTTTGAAATATGTGAATTTAATCATTTTAATTAATTTTTGTTAGATTTATTTAATATTTCGTACATATACATTTCAGAATTGTATTTTAGTTGTTTATACATCATAACGTATTCTTACTCTAATGTAAGTCAATAGTACTGTGAAACACATTTGTTAAATTAATTTAATAAAATTTATTAAAATGATTAAATTTACATATTTAAAAAAATAAAAAATTAAATTAATCTAAAATTTCAAAATAAATTAATTTTAAAATTTAGTAAAAGTCAAGTGATAAAAAAGATATTTTACCCCAGATTTTATCACGACATTCTTATCGGAATCGACCAGTGTTGTCATAAACTAACATTGTCCCTTCTTGTACACATATACAGATATTTTTCTTGCCTTTGAATGAAGAAGATGATGGTAAAACCCTGCAGTAAAGAAAAAGAAAATTGTAAAGAACAAGGAAAAAGGTTGTAACAAAGAAAACATGGATTCTCCAAATAAATAGAAATCCCTCTCTCTCAATCACTCAGTTTCACTTCACCATGTTGGTATCTTCTTCGTCTTCTTTTTCTCGTTTTCTCATTCTTTTCCTCATTTCCTTTGCTGTTTCAGTCAGCTCAATTTCTGTGCGGCGAGGAGCTCCACTTGATATTACTTCGGATCAATCCGATGAAACCCCCACTTACCTATGGCCCCTTCCGGCGGAGTACACTTCCGGCGGCGAGGCTCTTGATGTTGATCCTGCACTCAAGCTCGCCGTCGCCGGAAACGGTGGCGGCTCCGCGGTTCTGAGAGCGGGGTTTGAGCGGTACAGAGGGATCGTATTCAAGCACACTGGATTGGGATTGGGGTTTAGTTTTATGAGAAAGCTGAGGGAGCGGTTGGTGTCGTCTGTTTCGGTATACGATGTTGACACATTGAACATCACTGTCCATTCCGACAACGAGGAGGTTGGTGCCGTGGTTTGGAATTTTTTGATTGGGATAACTTAAGTTCATATGATGAGGGTTGATAATTGCTTGGTTAGTCAACGTGGGAACTTCAACTGGGTGATGACTATTCTGTTTTGTTTTTCTCTCTGCAGCTTCAATTCGGAGTGGATGAAAGCTATACCCTGCTGGTTCCCAAAGCCAAGGACTCTTCCCAAGTCACAATTGAGGTGAGCTACATTGTTGGATTTGGATATTCGTTTTTTTTTTTTTGTAATTTGGAATTGGAATTGCTTGTTTGTTACAGTACAACTTCTTGGTTCTTTGTTCATCAAGCAATGTAGTGCTTGGTTTATAGTTTAAGAGTACCTTTGGAAAATTCTGTATGAAAAAAGTTGGATGACTCTGAAGTATGTTTCGTTTATTTTCTCAGTGCGAAAAGTTGAATCGAAGTTGGTTTTCAGCTTTAGTTTTTCTGTTTCCTTCTTTTGTTTTTCTTTTTTTTTTTTTTTTTTGAGGGACCTTCCTACTTTCCCGTACTGGAAACAATTCAAGCAAGCTCTTTTTTTTCTTTCTATGATTACAGTATGACACATTTCTTGTGTACGGCCCAAATTCATTAAAGCTCTTGTTTAGTAAAAGAAAGGAAAAACATATTGATTTAAAAGTAGAAAAAAATAAAATAAAGACTTAGACAGAGTTGTGGTTGGCTTATTGGTTCTGGACTCAAACAAATAAAGCAAATTAGGTCATTTGATGGTTAATCACCCTATTTTGTGATTTTGTCATTGCAGGCAAATACTGTTTATGGTGCATTGCGGGGATTAGAGGTATGTAAAGAGTTTGCTTGTCAATGAGCTCAAACTGTTTTTATTCTTCCTTTTTCTTTTTACTTTATTTGGCTGCTTGAAGTGGAGGAGTGGTGGTGGGAAGAGATGGCGAGGAGGTGAAGGTTGATGAATAGAGAGCAGTTAGTCCTTGTTTAGCACTTACTGGCTTGATTTGACATCTGGTTACTGGAGTCTGGAGTTGTAGATAGCAGATATGCCTGTTGTGACATACTCATTCTAAGATGATTTCTAACATGTATTTCCATTTTCATATTTAGATATGTTTTTCTCCATAGGGTTGGCAAATCTATAATCTGCTGTGTCCTTGTATATGGGATAGGATTTAATCAACTTTCTAGAATGTATTTTTTTTTTTCGTATACCTTTACATCGTTGATCTTGATATTGTGGAAACATAAACCCCTCTAACCTGTATATGCATTGGCATGCATGAAGTAAATTGCTCAAAGTCTCAGTTTGTCTATTTTTTTACTGTGCAAAATGAAAACTGAACTATTGTTGTCTTTGCATGGTGAACCAGACATTCAGCCAGTTGTGTTCTTTCGATTATACAACTAAAAAAGTAAAAATATACAAGGCACCTTGGTCCATCCAAGATAAACCTAGATTTGCATATCGTGGGCTTTTGTTGGGTGAGGCTCAAGTTTTTAAAGAGAAAATTTTTATTCTGCTAGCAGTTTTATACTTAACCAGCGGACAATGATACATGTTTTTTTGCAGATACATCAAGGCACTATTTACCAATTACTGTAATTAAGCAGATTATTGAATCTATGTCCTATGCTAAACTTGTAAGATATATGTTATATGCTTTTTCAATTTTCTTCCTTGCTGTTTTTCTTTTCATGTAATGCTGAATATAAAAAATTATGCTGCTTAGAATGTTCTACATTGGCACATCATAGATGAGGAGTCATTTCCGCTTGAGGTACCTACATATCCAGACTTGTGGAAAGGTTCGTATACCAAGTGGGAACGTTACACAGTTGAAGATGCATATGAAATTGTCAAGTAAGACTTTATCCAAATTAGTTGTTTTTATACTCTCCCTGTTTTAGTAGCAATTTTCCTGGGGAATGAAAAGTTACCAAAGAAAGAGGGGCCAAGAAAGGCTATCATGGGGGTGGGAAAATATGTGACTAAAATCCCAAAATAATATTATAATGGCCTTGTGAAGAGATATGCGTAGTGCCTTTTCCTTTCATTGAATTGTCAGTTTCTTAATTTAACATTGACAAATGTTGTGTTTTCTTTTATTTTACATGGTATGTTGATATAAAGCTTCGCCAAAATGAGAGGTGAGGTATCTTCAAATTCCTCTTCCAAAGTTCCAGCTACATAATGTTGATCATAATTTTGGATTTTATGGTTTTCTTTTCCTTTTCGCTCTTTCATCTTCTTAGTTTCATGCAAAATACATTTATAAAAATAAAAGTGAATCTGCATGCTTTCATTGAGTATTTGTATGATTGATTGCAGGCATAAATGTGATGGCAGAAGTGGATGTCCCTGGTCATGCAGAATCATGGTAAAAAACATGCCTTGGTCGTTTTTCTTTTGCTGAGTATGGCCTGATAGTATTATACTAATTGGCTTTGTTACTTTCGCACATGGAGACCCAAGAAATTTATTTTACTTCTCAAAATTTGTCACTTGTATTTCTTTTAAGAAAGAGTTGGCCACAAAAAGTTTATTTTAGCTTGCAACCTGTAATTTCATTGGGTCGAGTGCTTCCGTTGAAGTAAGTTTGGTGTTGAATATAGGTAGGCACTATACTCGTTCCTCCAATGACTGATACATGCTAGGATTGACACCGGCTTTTTTTTTTTTGTTTATTTTAGCAAGCCATTGCTATTTTTTTTTTTTTTTTTTCTATTTCATATTTGCTCCATCTGATTATTAGCTGGGTTTTATTCAATTTTTTTTTGTGAAGTTGAACTGTAATCAATTAGTTGTATTAACTTTTGACTTCAATTGTTACTCCAGCGATTTAATATTTCTATTTTTTGCTGACAAGTGGTATGCTTAACACAGATTTTAAGGTTCTTTTTATTTGATATAGGGGTGCAGGATATCCTGATCTTTGGCCATCACCTACCTGCAGGGAGCCACTTGATGTTTCAAAGAACTTTACTTTTGATGTCATTTCTGGTATTCTGACAGGTTAAGCTCCTATGAAACCTTAAGCCCCATACTTGTTCAGTTGTTGAGATTTCTTTATTACATATATCAACTTTCACCTCTATTGAATATCATTTTGTCTTCTTGAAATCATGCTAAACACTATATTGGGAAGATTATACCATAAACAACTTGAAAATGTCAGTAATGCTAGTTATGTTGCATGCTTAGAGTCTATTAGAGACACCATTTAATATTCATTTACAGATTACGTATCTCTTTCCTCATTTATTTTAACCGTCTTTGATACTTTTCGCCTTCTATATTGACCTGACGGTGTTGGGATTACCTTGTTTTTGAATTGTTATCTTACTTGTATATACACTTGTAAAAATGCATTATTTCAAACAACTTCCAGGTACCATTGTTTAATTAGAGAGTGAAGAAGGATACTCTAAATTGTTGTTTGATGATTTGATAATTTTAAGGGTTGAAATAAGGGATTTATGATACCAAACTACCAATCATGAATAAAAATGTACGACTGTACAACTACGATAATACACTATTTGCAATATTATCTGTTTTATAATATTTTCTGGATACAATGTTAGACAACTATATTTGATAAAATACTACAATTCATGTTTTTTTTTACTTTATACATGTATAGATATTTTTACTGGGAAGTAAATAAATAATATAACTAGTTATTATTCTATTGATATCGCACCTACATGTTTTCACAAAATTCAACTCTTATTACTTTGTTTTGTATCCTTTACTACTAAAATGAAAATTAGTCCAAAGCTTTGTTTTTTAACCATGTTTAGTGGTGTTGTGTGACGAATATAGCCTACTCCACCTAGAGGGATAAGACTTTGCAATTATTGTTGTTTTTGTTGTATTTACTCTAATGGTGCTAGGTACTGGTGATTCAGAAGAGTTGCTTATGTCTACACCGGAGTGTCATACTATCATAGCTATACTTAAGAATTTTTCGTTGCAGATTCTCTTAAAATTACAATTTTAGTTTTTCTTTTTCTATTTCTCTGTTTTTTTTTTATTATTTATGTAGCTCCCACTTTAATTTCAAAATTTTGATCTAGTCTTGTGGAAGTGGGAAACAATATATGTGCCTGTCTCTATGCTTTCTTCATTTTTTCTTTTATTGTTTGTTTGAGCATTATTAAAACATGTATCCATCACTCGTGCGTCTTTATTATTTTTTCTTCATCTACTTAATTTTGTCCTTGATTCATCTTGCTATATTACTAATATTGTGCGGATTGTTAAAACCAAATCGATCCCATTCCAACATCTTGCCTTATCTCCCCACTCATATCATGTACACTGAATTGTGCTTAGTACTTTAGTTCATGTACTGTATCAGCTGTGTTTTTATGTGCTTAGTCTCTACGCACATAAAAATGACAATCTTTATAAATTTTGCAGATATTAGAACGATTTTCCCATTCGAGCTATTTCACTTGGGTGGTGATGAAGTTAATACTGGTCAGTCTAAGTTGTTTTTTTTTATTGCAACATGCCAAATAATCAATTGAACTAAAAGCTAAATGCTTATAAATGAAGGAAATGGTTTTTTATCATTAGTACAAGTTGAAGTTAATTTCAGAAGTGATAAAGGCTAATGAGAATGGAAACCAATGGTTAAATGATGCTGTTGGATACACCTACCACCAAGTTTCCTCCTTGTTTGAAATCTATATTTTAAGGGACCTGCATTGCTATCTTCAATAATAATTTAAAAAATTGATATTGTCGATTGGTGCTTCCGTGCAAACTTGTGATTGTTATGATTTGATCTGTACTAAAGTGATCCTATGAATAAAGTAATCTCAGTTTAGATATTATGAGGGTTACAAGACCCGAAACATCTCTTTTGAATTGATAGTTCCTTTATTTTTTTGTCTTAGAAAGCCATGAAAGAAAAGTTTCCTCAGAAAAGTTTCCAATATTTACAAACCTTGAGGGGGGTTGGGATTCACATTGCAAGAGGGCCTCTAGCAGTCCATAAATTCTATGAGTTTATTTATCATTAAATATAAGTAGAATTTATTTATACCATAACAAGTATAATAAAAGTAGAATTAAAATTATTGTTGAAATGTCGAAAATATTTTCATCAACAATGCTAATTGATGAAAAATTATGTTTTATTTGACAGATTGCTGGCGCAGTACCCCTCATATAAAGGAATGGTATCAGCATTAACTTGTTAAACTCGTTTATTTACATTTCTTGATGACTTTTTGTTTAGCCATTTATGTATTGAACTCAACTAAAAACTTCTTATATATAAAGGATTTGGCAAATGCTGTTCCTTGCAAAAATTATTTCATTCATAATCTTGTATTTTTTTACTAAGCAAAGCTTTTAACGGACTGCAATCTCAATGTCAACTGAATTACTGTCTCTGTTATAGTTGTTAATCTTGGCCGGATTTCTGTCGCCATATGAGTGACTTCATTTGTCATTTTTTTGCAATCAACTGAAATGTTTGGATTATTTGCTATGAAGCTGTCATGAACCTATAATCTCAATTCCCAAAAGTTTGATTTTAGTTGGAGATAATTGTCAACTGCCAGTAAAGTTAACCATTTTGTCAATTGTCTATGTAAAGGCACTTATTTTAGATGTTACGTTTATATTCTGTATTTTGATCATTTACTCTGACTTCAGGCTTCAGAATCACAACATGACCGCTAGAGATGCCTATCAATATTTTGTACTGAAGGCTCAAGAGATTGCGGTTTCAAAAAATTGGAGTCCAGTGAATTGGTATGATCTGTATATACATGTAGGTTTTATTATAACTCAAAAAAAACTGATTTGTACCCTTAATTTGTACTTAGCAGCAGCTATTTCACCCTAGTATCACCTTTCTATCCTAATCCTTTCTTTCTATTGAAAACATCAATATTTCAAAAGTTTGCATATGCATGGAACAGTATAGGTTAGCTAATCACTATGCAATTGTTCTGCTTTTTAAATGTTCTCAAAATATATATACATTTTTTTCTTGTCTTTTTCTTTTTCTGCAATTACTCAGGGAGGAAACCTTCAATACGTTTCCATCAAAGCTCCATCCAAAAACCATTGTGCACAACTGGTGAGTTTCCATCTGTGTAAGCAGCTTTACTGGAGGACAAACCTCCAATGTCTCAGTTTCAGAATAAATTATTTGAAGTGATTCTGTAGGTTGGGCCCTGGTGTTTGTCCAAAGGTTGTTGCAAAAGGTTTCAGGTGCATTTACAGTAACCAGGGTGTCTGGTATCTTGACCATCTGGATGTACCTTGGGATGAGGTCTATACTGCTGAGCCACTTGAGGGAATACACAAAGCTTCTGAACAAGAACTTGTAATTGGAGGAGAAGTTTGCATGTGGGCTGAGACAGTTGATACATCTGATGTTCAGCAAACAATATGGCCTCGAGCTGCTGCAGCTGCAGGTTAGCAAATCTTGCTGATGCTAAGTTGTTCAACATTCTTGCAGTGTACTTGTAGTGTTATGCTAACTCTTTCATATGTCTTCCAACCTAGTAGTATTTCTAAAATATATCAGGCAATGAGCACCCTATTGTGTTGTTGCTCATTTTGTTGCAGTGTACTGATTTTTGTTATTTTTGTTGCACAGTACTGTGCTATGCAACAAAAATCAGTACACCGCGGTTTCCTGATATAATAGCTGATTTTGTTGCGGAGAATAGGTAGTAGAAATTTCAGTGTCCCTCTTCTATAATATGAAAATTAGAAAATGATATTTTAATCCACATTTTTTGATCCACTTTTAACCCACCACTCTTATCACCCTTAGATCATTTATTTTAATTTTTTGTAGTGATGTGATGTGATGATTTAAAGGTGATGAGAGTGGTGGGTTAAAAGTGAGTCAAAAAAAAGTGGGTTAAAATATCATTATCTGTGAACTAATTACATCTGCTGAACTAATTACTCCTTGTTTACCACAGAACGGTTATGGAGTCAGAGAGATTCTACATCAAAAAATATTACCATAACTGCATTGCCTCGGTTGCAAAACTTCAGATGTCTGTTGAATAAACGAGGGGTTCCAGCTGCTCCTGTGAAGAATTTTTATGCTAGAAGGGCACCTGTTGGTCCAGGGTCATGTTATGAGCAATAATACATAAAATGATCCTTTTGTCATGTGTATGTAATCTGGTTGTTGATGCCAGAACTCTAATCTTCTGCCAACACCCATATTGCAATGTAATTTATTGTTGAATTAAATAAATCATGTCCAGTTTACATTTTTTTAATTTGTTTCTTCTGAAAGCAAAACACATACACTTGTTCTGAATGCCTGAGCTTGTTCAGTACCAAAAACTCTTCAAAGATGTGAGCAACATCAAAACTTGGATAAGAATCTTTAGTTTTAGCAGATGAAACTTGTTCAGTACCAAAAGTTGTTCAAAGATCTTAGCAACATCAAAACTTGAATTAGAATCTGTAATTTTACCAGATGAAGCTTGTTCAGTACCAAAAGCTCTTCAAAGATTTAGCAAAATCAAAACTTGGATTATAATCTTTAATTTCAGCAGATGAAGCTGAATTTTTTATATGGTATAGTAAATTGGCAAAGTGGCTTGTCACTGATTATGCAAACTATATATATATATATATATATATATATATATATATATATATATATAATAATAATAATAACCAATCCATTTTAAAGATCATCATTAGTCTCTTAAGGTTAAAATTAGTTTTACAATATTAGTCAAAATTGATTTTATCGAAAAAGAATATTACATGTCTGTAGAACCCTGTTGTCTAATCACAGAATATCATATATAATTAGTTTATTGAGTTTTATAATAATTAGCATCAAAATCATACCAACAATCACTTCTATTTATCAGATTAAAAATGTTTGCGCTAAGTAACTGACTAGTCAAACTTTGAATAAGTAACCAAACATTGATAATAAATAGAACTGGGTAACTGGTTATTCAAACTTTGAATAAGAACAAATTTGGTCAAATGTGAACTCATTAACTATAATTATTGTATACAGACCAGCAACATTGTTACAGTCAAGTAGTATGTTTAATTTGAAGTAAATGCAAATTAAATGTTTCTTATGAAAAAGACAGAATCAGATTTTTTTTCCACAGCAAAAAATGCTAAACCTTTAGTTATATCTATTAAGATCCTTGTTCTGACTAATTTGGTTCCTTAATGTCATTTTGAAAATTGTCAACTCAAAAAATACACAAAAAAGCAACCGTTTTAGAATAACCATTCTAGATGAATATATTTATAATATTTTTTTAATTATGACTTATATTTAAATGACTTAAAATTATATTTTATCTTTAATATCATGTCTAAATGTCTTTCTTATGTTGTTTTTTTATATTTTCAATGTTGTGTTTGAAGGATTAAATACCAATTTTTGTTTTACTTATTAATATCTTAATTAAGAAAAAATGTGTTACAACATAATTATAATGGTATATAAATAATATTTATTTTTTCACTTATATATATATATATATATATATATATATATATATATATATTTAATATTTTTTTTTAGGTGTGAGCATGTAATAATCAAGTTTTTTTAGTTATTCTATGTAATTTTATAGGTATTCATCGGAGATGAAAATTATATTTACTATCTCTATAAGTGAAAAGATGGATATGAACTTTTTTTAAATGATGGAAAATGGATACTATAATACCATTATGAGTATTCAAAACTTTCTGGTAAACTTTTTGGTACAAAACAATTACAAATTTATAGTTTTAGTAATTAATTAGGGTTTGGATGAGCAGGAATAAATGCTAATCTTTAATTACACCTAAAATTGGTACCACTTTCATTATGCAACTTTCTTATTATTTGTCATTTTCTGCCATAAAAACGTTTCCATAATTTCTCTCTCAATTTAGGAACAATAACTCGATTTTAGGAACTCCAAATCATGTAAAACAAGTAAATGTGTTTTTTTCTTTAAAAAACAATTATTGTGTTGATAAGTTAAATTAACTTCTATTTATAAGAAATTATAAGTGATTTAATACTTTATTTTCATGTATTTATTTAGATTTATTTTATAATAAGTATAATTTATTTATATTTTTTTAAATATTATTTTTATCATGAATTTTTTTATGATTTTTCATGTTTTTTTTTGTTTTTATTTTTATTTTAATAATATTTCATATAATAACAAATAATTACCAATCTTCGGAGTGTTAGCATAGTAAATATATCACATCTCAAAATAATGTTTGATATGAGTTTATTGGAAAACCATTAATCACCAAACACAAAACCTAGGGATGGGTGGAGGAACATAAACTACATTTAATTAAAACCTGAATATATATATACAAAATTTTGATTGAACAAATCATTTAAACTAAATTCGATTAAAACCTGAAAAACAAATATGGTTAACTTGATATTAAAATAATATATCAAGTTCAATGTAATTTATTATTAAAACATTAAATAAAAAAGGTTTAAATTAAATTATAGCATATTTTGTAACTAATATTTTAAATAAATAAATTTATTGCACATGATTTTTACTATTGATGAACATTTGTTAAAAAAAATATAATTTATAAGAAAACATTAAAGAGCCGACCTGAAATTATTTTAAAAAATACATTGAGTCTATTTTTAAAATATAAATCAATATCCAATGAGTTTGGACGAATTTTCCCAAAGACATCTTTGAAAAAAAAAATTAACTTCTAGATAAGTTCCAAAGACATATTTGAAAAAAAAAACGATTTTTACTTCGACATAAGTTAAAACTAGTATATATGTTCAAATTTTATAAAAATTGGAGGATTTTGGATAACTCATATAAGAGAAATTTTACAAGTTAGATTACGACGTAAATTAAAATTAAGAAGTTAATCCTTTATTTAATTTTTCTTGTCTAATTGAGAGTTCTTATAAAAAGGTTTATCCAAGGAGACCTTATGTCTGCCACTAAGAAGACTTGTATGCTAAAAGTCTTACACCAGGGCATAAAAAATGGCAGTTAAATAGAAACAAAAACATTTAAAAAAAATATATCAATTAAAATAGGTGAAAATGACTATTCCTTTTTAAGTTGAGTGTTCCTATATTATATTCCAAACATTATAGTCCTTAAATAAAGATTTTATTAAAATAAAATAAAAAATGAAAATCACATGAAACTCATGGTAACAAGTTATTCTCTATGTAACTTAAATAAATTAGTTTTAAGATTAAATATATTTTTAATTTTTGAACTTCACGTCAAATTGAAAATTTTCTTTATCAAAAATTTTGAAACATTTTTATTTTCAAATTTTAAAAAAGAATAGATATACTCAATTACATTAAATTTTTTTACGTGTAAAAAATGTTTCATATTATGTATTTAAGTTGTTTATATTATTTGACACGTCCTCGATTCAATATAAACTGAGAAACGTGTTTGACACGTTAACAAAATTTAACATAATTAGATTAAAAAAATTATATTCATTTATTTCTAAAATTTAAAACCTAAAATATATCAAAGTTTTGAGCATAAAAAATTTCAATTTTATAATAAAATAAAACATCAAACCACTTAATTGCTTTTTATATTCATGGATGCTTTCATTGAAAGGATAAATTTTCAAAATTATTACTAAATTAAGGTATAAATAAAGTCAGATCAAAGAAAACTAATTAGTGTGAATGAAATCAAAACAGAACGGAAAAAAACTATGTTCATATTGTAGCGAATTTAAGTTTGAGTCTAAGTTTTACATTGAATAAAAATGAGAAAGTTTAGTACCATATAAGAGATTAAGGCCTATAAACCTATATTTTTAAGATTTTGAGTTAAGAGTGGTGTGAATCTCTTGTGTGTGGATTGGGCTCACACTCATTAGTGTTGTATCTCTTCAACGATCCTCTATCGAAAAAACCTTGGAATCTAAGTATGAGAAGTCTTCCTAATATACCTAAGATCATAAAAAACATAGTCAAAAAAAGGTCAGAAATTTGGTTCCTAGTTTCGTGATGCATGATTCTCTTACTGTACAAAGTTTGAAGAGAGAAGAAGGTTCTTTCTTAGTGATGCAAGTTGCCAGCATATTAATTTAGCACACGTGAATGAAGAAGAGTAGAGTAGATGAACATTAAAGAACTGTTTCACCAAAATGCCGGAGTTTGAAGGCAATGTGTGCTGCAGAATAACTGCACTTCTCACTCCAACACAAACCACGTGTTCAGATTTATACCTTCTTTTCACATTTTCACAAACACCTTGTGATCATAAACTCTCTACGTAAACCTTTCACTTTTCTACCACTCTAGCTACTACCTTCTTCAATCTTAAATTCAAAAACTTGTATATTACACATGTAATAAACTCATTCATCACCTTATAATTAATAGCATCAAGTCTATAAGAGTTATAATCACACTCACAACTTTAAAACATGACACTACATCTATCAAAGATATAAAATAAATTTACATTTTATATATATATATATATATATATATATATATATATATATATATATATATATATATATATATATAAATATATTTTTTTTTATGTGAGTGTAT
>Ga0214544_1005767_pt1 | contig 23641 bp, 23 predicted proteins | sample CNSS3metaG_FD_160074 | JGI IMG/M metagenome (GOLD analysis project Ga0214544, IMG submission 160074) | Root nodule microbial communities from cowpea collected in UCLA plant growth center, Los Angeles, California, USA - CNSS3 | ecosystem: Host-associated > Plants > Roots > Nodule | place: USA...
AATTCATTAACCCAGTTTCCTCCAGAATATCCAATGCATATTTCCTCTGAGATATGACAATACCACTATTGGATTGTGCTACTTCAATACCCAAGAAATACCTGAGTTTTCCAAGATCTTTGGTCTTAAAATGACGACAAAGATGTTGCTTTAAGAGGGAGATGCCAAGGTTGTCACTTCCTATGAGAACAATGTCATCAACATATACTATTAAGTAGATAAATCCAACACTGGAGTGACGATAAAAAACTGAATGATCCACTTCACCGCGAGACATGCCAAATTGTTGAACAACACTACTGAATTTTCCAAACCAAGCCCGAGGAGACCTTCTCAATAAAAAGGAATCACACTTGGGAATTGGTAGATCTTCCCTTGAATAAGAAACTAATAACATTGAAGTGGATTTACCAAGTAAAATTAAATCCAAGAGGAGAAATTGTGAGGCACAAATCCAAACTTGTGGCAAAGGGATATCTACAAAAAACTAGAGTTGATTACAGTGAAATTTATGCTCCAGTAGCAAGGATTGAGACAGTTCGCATTGGGTGTCACTTGCAACATGCAAAAATTTGTCTATGCACTAATTAGATGTAAAATCGACTTTCTCGAATGGTCCTCTAGAGGAGGATGTGTATGTGAAGTAGCCATGATTTTGTGAACAGAGGTCAAGAACACAATGTGTACAAGTTAAAAGAGGCTTTGTATGGCCTTAAGTAAGCTTCAAGAGCTTAGAATCAAAGGATTGGTTTTCTAAGTCAAATAGGCTTTGAAAAGTGTGTGAATGAACATGGTGTATTATATGTTAAGCATGTTTACAACAACCTGAGGCTAGAGAAGTTAATTGTGTGTTTATACGTAGATGCTCTGCTGCTTGTCACAGGAAGCAGTGCAGAGTTGATAACTCAATTCAAATATCAAATGTCAAGTGAGTTTGAAATGAGTGATCTTGAAGAACTCAATTACTTCTTAGGCATTGAATTCACTCATACAGAACATGGCACCATAATGCATCAAACAAAATATGCATAGGATCTATTGTCCCGATTTGAAATGTATCACAACAATAATGTTGCCACACCAGTTAAAGTGGATTTGAGATTGCAGAAAGAGACAAATGAAGAGCCTGTTGATCCTACCCTCTATCGCAAGATTGTGGGAAGCTTGAGATACTCGTGTAGCACAAGACCAGACCTGAATTTTGGTGTTAGTCTCATTAGCAAATTTATGTAAGAGACAATCTCACATGAGTGTTGCAAAAAGGAAGGTACCTACAAAGCACAACAATGTTTGGTACTCTGTTTCCCATGAGAAAGTCTACAGATGTTGTTGGAATGACTTGATACTCTGATTTAGACCGGTGTGGTGACAAAGATGACAAAAGAACACTATAGGGTACATATTTTTCTATGAAAGAGCACCAATCTCGTGGAGCTCAACAAAAAAACCAGTTGTAGCGCTTTCATCATGTGAAGCAGAATAGGAGCCTCTAAAGTTGCATGTCAAGTAGCTTGGCTCGGTTCTTTAAAGAAGGAACTCAATGTTGACTTATCTGTTGGATCATCTGCATAAAACATAAATTAGAAGAATTTATTGAGGTGTGAAAAATCACTACCCTTAAGGATTTATCCGCTGTATATGCGCAAATTCCCCAAAGTACAACAAGAACATCTCGGATATCGCGAGGATCTCAGAATCTAGCAAGATAAACTCTATAAACCCTATGATCTCAAATGAAGAAAACATAAAATCATAAAATAATAAAAGAGAAGGAAAGAAGAGAGGAGAAGAAACAAAAGTTTGAAGGTGTGTCTTAGGAAGAGGCATAAAAGACATATTTATAGGTGGAAAGAGGGGTTGAGAAGACAACAACGTTCAAAAATATTGATGTTGATATAAATACCAAATCAAAACAGTTGCTCCAAGAATGGTCAAAAACTGAAAAGTAATGAGCAATGCAACGGTCATATATTTTGCAATATATTAAACCACCAATTTTACAATAATCCCCCACATATTGCAAAATATGAGAAATAGAAGAAAAGGAAAATCCTCGGTTTCGTATAAGATGTAATGCATCAAAGCTGGTATAACAAGCTATATGAATCCGTCTTAGATTAAGAAACTTAACACACAATGTAGTTGGTATAGCAAACTATATGAACCAAAAACACTTGATGTGTGTTAGCGGTTTATCAATCACAAAACATCCCCACCCTCAGAATCCTTATTATTATCGCTGTGTTACGCTTACTAGGCCATGCGTGTGTTCGATATTCATGAGTGCTCTAGAGATCATGCCAAGATCTCATACAAGCGGCCCCACTTGACACTCATATAGGTGATTTCATCAAGTGTATACTGCAAATCATACACCACCCGTAAGGGATATAAAAATCATTAAAAACTTTGTTTAAACTAAAATTCTTACACCGCGTAGAATTTTAATTTACAAAGTTTAAACTCTCAATAATGCATTCTCTAGCACTTTCACACACATCATAGGAATGAATATAATTGATTAAAATCAATTTAGTGCTATCAGAACTAACAAGTGACTTGTTCTTACCCATATGAACCTTATTCATGGGATCTCCAATCACAAAGGTTGGGTTACCATCACTTATTTGTTTCAAGTGGCTTAAGTCTCATTCCCCTCGATGTTTCTATAATCATATTTCTTCCTAGGGTTTTGTTAGAGGATTCGCAAAATTTCATTTTGACTTCATCCAATCAATGGAAATTTTGACTTCATACAAAATTTAGGACCACATTGAAAACAAATCTTAAACTAGGACCAAATTGAAAAAAGTGGACCAAAACTAGGACCAAATAACTATTTAAGCTTTTTCTTTGAAACCTTTAAATAAATAACTGAGCAAAATTATCTAACCTCCACAATCTTAAATATTCAAGATTGCTATACAGATAAATACCTTATGACACCACTGCATCATCCATCGTACACTAGTACAGTAAGAGCTTTTGGTCCCAGTTGTTTTTTATATTCTGCCCCGGTTCCAGAACCGAGGCATATTGGGGCGAGGCCAAAAGGGATGACTTTTGGCTTCGGGTGTGGACCGAAATTGTAAAGCGTTTTTTTGCCTCGGGTCACGCCTGAACCGAGGCCTGTTCTACGCAGCGCTGCACGCGTTCTTGGAGACCCTCAAACCTTTCTTCTGAAATGGGATTGCAGCAGATTCATGGAGACCCTCAACCAAGTTCAACAAAACCCTTAACGCTGCAAGAGGTTCAATGCACGGTGCAACAGAGTGGAAGCCTGTACCACAAATCGAGCAAAGAAAGAGAAGTGCTTTGCTGTTGTTACTCATATATGGCGATGTGCAGCAAAGGCTCGTGAATCTGGTGAGAACCACCCAACTTTTGTTCGATTCAGTGTTGATTTTCGAAGTAGATTGAATCCACCTCTCCTTCAGAACTATTTTGGGAATGCTTTGGCCAAAGGAGCGACGCGTCGTACCCTCCCACCACCCAGAACTCCCTCCCTCCCCCGCCAACAAACCCCACCCACCGGTCTCTCCCCACCTCGTACCACTCAATCGACCGAATCCTGGCGACTCCGTGTAGCCAAGGACCCCATACCCTGAGCCTCCTTCCTCAGCACGTGCTTCAGAATCTTCCCCGTCAGCATCTTCGGCAGCACCTCCTTGAACACCACCGTCTTCGGCACCATGAAGTGCGCCATCCTTTCTCTGCAAAACTCCACTACGTCCTCTTCTGTCGGCCGCCGCTCCAACCGCTCCTTCAGCTCCACAAACGCGCACGACGTCTCCCCCCAGAACTCGTCCGACCGCCCCACCACCGCCGCCTCTCTCACCGCCAAGTGCGCATACATCACGGCCTCTACCTCCACGCTGCTCACATTCTCTCCCCCACTTATTATCACGTCCTTCGACCTATCTTTTATCTCCAAATACCCATCCCCAAATCGTCGGAAACCAGAAATTGGAGGTTGGTGCAGAGAGACGATGAATAGGGTTCGCAAATTGGGAATTATAATATGCTTTATGGCCTCGGTTCAATTAATAACCGAGGCCTAAAGCCCTTTATTACCTCGGTCCATTATAATACGGGACCAATAATACTGATGTTGGTGGCATTTTTGAAATTAGGGTTAGCGGGTTGCCTTATAGGCTTCGGTTCTTTTGTAACCGAGGCCTAAAACTCCTTACTGCACCGGTTTTTAGTTGACCCGAGGCAATATAGTTGGACGAAATTGCAAAAATGCCATCGCCTCCTTATAGGCTTCGGTTCCACTATAACCGAGGCCTATAAGGTGAAGTAAAATGTCAAATTTGCACTAGTGGTAGCTCTCAGAGAGAGGTTAGAATTCCAAAAGCCCACTTTGATCTTAACCTTGCACCATAGCTACATTTGCTTTCAATTTTGAATATGTCACTTTCGTAAAATGCACATCCATGGCCCACCACCATTTCTTCATGCAAAATCATTATTTCCGAAGCCTATCTCCAAGCATTAAAACCCACTCCATCTTTCTCCCATAATCTTCTCCTCTACTTTTTCTCTTCTTCTTTTTTTTTCACGCCACCACCAACTCTCATTCCTCATATCAACTCTAGGTGTATATAACCCATCATTGTTTATCTTTCTTCTTATTTGGTACATGAGGGCAACTTTTCTTAAGCCATGTCAAAGTGCAGTGGTGTGAAAAAAAAAACGGCGTCGCCAAGGGAAAGCGAGAGCCCGTCGACATTGTTCTGGATGGCTCTCAGTGTGGGCAGTCTGTTTGTCCCTATCGTGTGCCGAAGTTGAATCATTCTCCTTGGCCTAAAGCACAGAGGCAATGTGCAACTCACAAGAAAAAAAACGAAGGTGAAAAGATCTTACATGGAGAAAGGAGAATCCATTTCATGAAGAGAGAATGTTTCTGATTTAAAAATGAGAATGTGTAGAGGCATTTTCTTACTAAATGCCCAATTTCCTTATTCCCTTTTATTACTCATCAGGAAACAAAAACTAGACACATGGTAGTAGTGGTTTTATGAATGTATATAGTTTCTAAAAAAAAAATTCAAAAACAAAATCACTACCCTTAAAGATTTATCCGCTCTATATGCACAAATCCCCAAGGTACAACAGGAACATCTCGAGGATCTCAAAATCTAGCAAGATAAACTCTATAAATCCTAGGATCTTAAATATAGAGAACATAAAATCATAGATTAATAAATGAGAGAGAAGGAAAGAAGAGGGGAGAAGAAATAAGAGTCTCAAGGTATGTCTTAGAAAGAAGCATAAGAGACTTATTTATAGGTGTAGAGAGGGGTTGAGAAGACAACAACAGTACAAAATATTGATCTTGATATAAATACCAAATCAAAACAGTTGCACCAATAATGGTCAAAAGTTGAAAAGTAATAAGTAATGCAACGATCATATATTTTGCAAATGAAGCGATACAGAAGCATGCAGAAGACGACAGGTACACGCCCGACGACCCAAATGTGCCCGACGACCGGGACGGGCTCGGCGACCCAGATGATCCCAACGACCCGGACGAGCCCTACAACCAGAACGAGCCTGACGACCCGGATGGGCCCAACGACCCAGAAGGACTCGACAACCCTAACAGGCCCAACGACCCTGACAGGCCTGACGACCCGGATAGGCCTGACGACACGGACGAGCCCGACGATACAAACGAGCTCGACAACCCGGATGGGCCTGACGACAGGGACGGGCCAGTCGACACAGACGGGCCTGAAGACACGGAAGGGAACGACGACCAGGAGGAGCCTGATGACATAGACGGGCCCGATGATCCAGATAGACCCAACGACCCGAATAGGCCCTACAACCAGGATGGTCCTGATGACTTGTATAGGCCCGACAACACGGACATGCCCGACGACCGAGAAGGGCTCGATGATCTGGAGGGAACCGATGACCAGACAGACCCAACGACACGGACAGGCCCGACGACCCGGACAAGCCCGACGACCCGGACGAGCGCTAAGACACAAATGAGACCGACGACCTATACAGGCTCGACGACCCGGACGGGTCTGACGACCCGGACGGGCCCAATGATCCAACTAGGCCTAACAACACGAACGGGCCCTATGACCGGGATGGGCCCAATGACACGGATGGACCCGACGACCTGGATGGGCACTACAAAACAGAAAGGACGGACAATATGGGTGGGTCCGACGCTCGAAGACCCGAACAGGGCCAACGACCCAGACGGAACCGACGACCGAACGAACCAGACGGGCCTTACGACTGAACAAGACGAAGACCCGGACGGGCCCGACGACACAGACGAAACCTACGAAATGAAGGAGCCTTAGGACACAGACGGGCCCGACGACCTGGACGTGCCCAACGATCTAGACGGGCCCGATGATCCATATAGGCTCAATGACCCGAATGGACCCGACGACCCGGATGAGCCCGACGACCCGAACGGGCCCTACAACTAGGATGCTGCTAACGACCCGGATGGACCCGACGATTGAGACGGGCTGGATGACTCGGAGGGAATCAATGACCGGACAGGCCCAACGACACGGACAGGCCCGACGACACGGACGAGCGCTAAGACACAAACGGGCCCGATGACTTGTATAGGCCCGACGACCGAGACGACCTCGACGACCCGGAGGGAACCAATGATCCAGCTAGGCCCAACAACCCGAACTAGCTCGATGACCTGGACGGGCCCGACTACACGGACGTACCCGAGGACTGAGATGGCCTACAAAATAGACAGGACGAACAACAGGGACGGGCCCGACGACACAGACAGGCTTGACGAATCGGACAGGCTCGATGACCCGGACGGAACTGACAATTGGACGGCCCGATGACCTAGACGAGGTCGACGACCAAGACGACCCTACAACACATATGGGCGCGACGGCCTGATGATCCAGATAAGCCCAACAACCCAAATTGGCCCATAGACCGGGAAAGGCCCGACGACACGGACGAACCCGACGACCTAAATGGGCCCTACAAAATAGACAGATCTGATAAGCCGGACGACCCGATGACCAAGACTTGCTAGACGACACGTACGGACATGACGACCAGAATGGGCCCTACAAACCAGATAGGACGGACAACAGGGATGGGCCCGACGACCTAGATAGAACTCACGACCAAACAACCCAACGACTTAGACAGGCCCGACGAGCCGAACGAGCCTTACGATCCAAACGGGTCTTACGAAACAGACGAGCTCAACGACCTAAACGAGCTTGACGATTCAGATAGGTTTGACAACCCGGACTGAACTGACGACCGGACGACCCGATGACACAGACGAGGTCGACGACCAGGACTAGCCCTACGACCTGGACGACCCTACAACACAAACGGGCGCGACGACCTGGACAAGCCCCACGTTCCAAGCGGGCCTGATGATCCAGATAGGCCAAACGACCCAAATTGGCCCATAGACCTGGACAGGCCCGACGACCGAGACGTACTAGACAACACGAACAATAGGGCCTGGACGACCCGGATGGGCCGTACAAAACATACAGCACGAACAATAGGGACGGACCCGATGAACCAGACAGAATTGACGACCGGACGGCCCGACGACCCAGACGGGCCTTACGATCCAGATGGGTCTTACGACACAGACGAGCTCGACGACCCGGATGGGCCCAACGATCCGTATGACTCGATGATCTATATAGGCCCAACGACCACAATGGGCACGACGACCCGGATGACCCGACAACCTGAACGGGCGCTTCAACAAGGACGATCATTACGACATGGATGGGCCGACAAAACAAACAGGCTCGACGACCGAGACAGGCTTGACGACTAGGAAGGAACCAACGACCGGACGGGCCAAACGACATGGACGGGCCCGACGAACCGAAAAAGAGCTAAGACACAAATGGGTAGGATGACTTGGACAGGCCCGACGACCTGTACGACCCTGACGACCCGGACATGCTCGATGATCTAGGTAGGCGAAACGACTCGAACAAGGTCGATGAACCTGATGGGCCCAACGACACGGACGGACCCGACGACCCGAATTGGCCCTACAAAATAGAAAACACGGACAACAGGGACAGACCCGACGACCCGGATAGACTTGACAATTCAGACAGGCTCGATGACCCGTACTGAACTAACGACCAGACAGCCCGATGACCCAAACGAGGTCGACGACCAGGACGCGCCCTACGACCCGGGCGACCCTACAACACACACGGGCCTGACGACCCTATAACACACACAGGCCTGACGACCTGGATGTGCTCCATGATCTAGTTAGGCGAAACGACTCGAACATGCTCGATGACCTAGATGGGCCCAACGACACGGACGGACGCTACGACCCGAATAGGCCCTAAAAAACAGAAAAGACGGACAACAGGGATGTGGCCGACAACCCGAATGGGCCTGGAGACCCGGATGAGCCCGACGACACGAATGGGCCCTACAACTAGGATGGTGCTGACGACGCGGATATGACCTACAACACGGACAAACCCAACGACCGAGATGGGCTCGACGACTTGGAGGGAATCGATGACCGGACAGACCCAATGACACGGACTGGCCCGACGACCCGATCGAGCGCTTGGACACAAACAGGCTCGACGACCTGTACAGGACTGACGACCCGAATGAGCCCTTCAACCATGACGGTCATGATGACTCGGATGGGTCAGACAAAATGGCCAGGCTCGACGACCGAGACGGGCTCTGCGACCAGGAAGGAACCAACGACCGGACGGGCCCAATGACACGGACGGGCCCGACGAGATGAACGAGCACTAAGACACAGACGGGCACAACCACTTGGAAAGGCCCGACAACCCGAACGTGTCTGACGACCCAAACGAGCCTGATGATCTAGGTAGGCCAAACGACTCGAACAGGCTCGATGACACTAATGGGCCCAACGACAAGGACGGACCCGACGACCCAGATGGGCCCTACAAAACAGGGAGGACGGACAACAAGGACGGGCCCAATGACCCGGACTAGCTCGAAGACCCGGACGGAACCGACGACTTGGACGGATCAAACGATCCGGACGAGCTTGATGATTCAGATAGGCCCAACCACCTGAATTGGCCTATAGATGCGGACATGCCCGATGATCTAGATAGGCCCAATGACCTGAATGGGCTCAACGACCTGGATGAGCCCGATGACCCGAACGAGCCCTACAACCAGGACAGTCATGAAAACCCAGATGGGCCCGACAACACGGACATGCCTGACGACCGAGACAGGCTTGATGACCCGGAGGGAACCGAAGATCGGACAATCCCAACTACACAGACGGGCCTGACGAACCATACGAGCACTAAGACACAGACGGGCCCGACGACCTGGACAGACCCTACACTTGGATGAGAGACCATGATAATTTCCATGTCCACACTGTTGTGAGAAGAAACCTAGACCAAGAAGAGGGGCACCCCTTGGCCAGGGTAATCATGGAAGAGGTAAATGTTAACAAAGAGGGTGATCCAAAGGCTCACCTTAAAGCCTTTTGGGAGCAAATGTTAATTTTTGGAGGAAGTGATGTCATTCGCTGCAAGATGTTTATAGGGACGTTGTTGGGCATGGTGTTGAAATGGTTCAGTAAAATTCCCAGTGCGTTAGTGAACTCATTTGTAATTTTCTTGTAGATCTTCTTAGAATGATTTGTTATTAATCGTCATAAACAACTACAGACAACATACATGTTTGATATAAAGTAACAGCCAGAGGAATCCCTGAAATATGTCCTCAACAGGTTTTGTGATTTAAGCATGTGACTCACCAATCCAAGCGAGGAAATGCTGGTATAGGGGTTTTTGTCAAGGGACTGCATGCAAAACCTCTTCAACAAGTCATTGATCAAATCCCTCATGACAATATTGGCAGAAGTAAGAGGTCGGGCAGTAGTACACATCAAGATTGAGGAAGCAATGCAGAGGAAGAAGTTGAAATAGTTCCTCAACAAGTTTTGTGATATAAGCATGTGACTCACCAATCCAAGCGAGGAAATGTTGGTAGAAGGGTTTTTTCTCATTTGGATTTTTATTTGATCGTCTTGGTTGGACTTTTTTTCATCATGACTTAAAGATAGGCGCGTATTTTCTCATCGAGAAAGCATGTGATTAAACAAAGCATCATTTACTATATATCTCATCCATAATATTTTAAAGATGTTCCAGAATTTATTGTCAAAGGATTAAACAAGTTATAAAGCAAAACACAAACATATCCTATAAGTCAATGATGTCAATCAGCTACCCATCCACTACTTTTTTAGTAATGTCCGCTTCAGAGATGTCAACAGTAGGGCAAAGTATCTTGACCTGGTCCAGAGCTAGTTGAAATCCCTGCTTGAAGGTAGAACAAAGTTGGTCGGTTAGCTCCTCCTTCTTGCCCTCCAGGACGGGACATCAGGTCGATAGATCGCTCACCTGAACCTCGTAAGTTTGAACCTTAGGGGCTAGCTCCTCCACTTTGACTTTTAAAGCTGGTAATTCTATCTCTTTGTCTTTTAAAGCTTGTTGAAACTTAGCAAACTCAGTCAACTAAGATCGGAGTTAAGTAATTTCTTTGTTAGCCTTCTCTAAGTCTGCCATGGCTTTCAACTCATTTTCCTCTAACGACTCTAAATGACTTATAAGGAAAAGTGAGGGGGGCCTCTGCTTGGTGCAAACAACGCAATAGCCCTTCATGCACTGAAACCAAGCTACGGTTCAAAAGAACTAGATCATTTGCAGTCGAGTAATTGTTAGTTCGCTCGTGCACCAAATCTGCAAATCCCTCATCCCAAAAACTCCTCTTCAAAGCAGCATAATCTTCCACCCTAATGACTTTAGTGGAAGGAGGTCAGTCATTAGAATCTGAGGATTCTGAGGCAACATGATCACCTCCTTTGTGTCCCACTTTCCTCTTTTTTAACCTTGGATCGCTTTGTGTGGTCTCATGATCACTCTCTAAGATCACCTTCGAGGGTGAGCTACGAGCTCGAGAACTCGTCCCGACCTTCACACCCTGTTGCTTGATCCGACGAAGCACCTTTTGGGATAGGGCCATCTGACTTTCTGCCATCAAGAAATAAAATGGCCAATGCGTCACATAAAAGTAGTATGTAAAAAGAAAGTAAGGTTAATTAATTGTATACCAATGAACAAATTTAAGTCTACTTCGCGATACTCGAGCTCTAAGATCTTACGAATGTAAAAAATGACCTCTAAATCTTTCAGAACATGATAACTTTTCTGCTCGGCAGGAATTAAATCTTCTATTAGTCGAGCACTCTATAGGGTTGGGTGCCTTGTCCAATACAAAGGACAACCCTCTAGCAAGGTTGGATTATGGGTGGGTGCTAGGATTTTCACGAAAGCACCTTTAAAAGCCTTTGTAAGAGGATTGGAACAAGGTAAAGAGACCCCGACCACTAACACCACTCAAGGAGGCCTAAAGCTGTCGGGACGAGCTACTTTTTAGTTCAAAAAAATAGAGAAACATAGTGAGAGTAGGTTGGATTCCTAAACCATCACACAAAATATGAAAGGCACGAATAAAGACCTAACTATTAGGGTGAAGTTGGGTCGGGACCATGTTTAACAAAGTCACTAATCCCTTCTCGAACGCATTAAAGGGAATTCAAAACCATGTCGCTCAAATAGAGTGGCATATATAAAGGTGAACGTTTGCAAAGGAGGGAGAATACCATCCCTACACATAGGCTCATCCAGCTCACACGTCTTGACTTCCGCGTCTTTTTCATCATTTTTACACAAGGCTTGCCTACCGCTAAAAACTTTTATTCTTTTTCTCGGTACACAAATTGATGGTCTTCCTTTTCAGGTTTAAGGGAGCCCAATGATACTAAGGGTCGTAAGAGGTCATCTCAATTAGACTAGTCAGTCAGTAAAGAGGAAGAGAATGGAAATAGCAAAATCCTAGTCGATTTACTGGCCAAGAAGTTTTAGCACTCAACGCAAGAATGTCAATACATCTGAAACAAGAAAAAAAAAACCTAGGGAAGAAACACTTCAACTTTTGCAAAACACTAGTTCACAAAACCACATTCATATCCAGTCCAAGGAAAACAATGGCATGAATCACTTAATAAAATGCTCTGATTCTTTAAAGAACATTAAAACCCTATTCAAACATTTCCCCCAAAATCCTTAATGAGAAAGCAATCAAGCAATATCACAACTAAACCCGCGTTTCATTCAAAAGGTCTTCAAAAACCCTTAGACCCATAGGTGAATCAATGCCAGAAACCAGCAATCAAGTGAAAAATGATACAAAGCCAATCACGAACAGGAGGAAGCAGATAAAGCTATATAATGAAAAAAAGTATCGAGGGCAAGATAAACAAAGACAACAGAAAGGGCACAAGTAAAAGAACGAAAGAAAATGGAGCACACATGACTCATGATCGAGGAGAAAAAGAGAAGCTAAAGCAACGCGAGAAAAGAGCAAGCCAATAGTAGCGCAACGTTCTTGTAAGAAAATGAGGAGTTTTTTAATAAACCAGCTTGGTAACTTCCAGGAGGAAGAGGAACAGTTACCTAGATTTCAAATAGCAGTCGTTGATGATCAAAGTTTAGATACCTGATGGTTGACGCATGGATGGGTTAGCTGGGACCTAAGAAATGCTGTTAGGTGTGGCAAATCACCCAACAGACATGCGACGCGTATAAAAAAAGCAAAAGGGCATGACAACATAACCGAGTTTGTAAGCCGGAGGTGACAACCCTTAGTTGTGCTAGCACAAAGGGTTGATGGGTTGGGTACCATCTAGCAACAGATGTCGGAATCCGACCTAATATTTATGGATCGACCTCGGATAACCCTCAGGTCAGAATTGGTAACTACCGAAGTTCAAAGGGAGCTTCTCACTGCACCCCCAAGTCTTCTTCTGTACCCCCAACAATTTACCATTTTGACCTTAATAATTTTTATTTGTCATGAGGATGAAAGAGCAGTAAATGGTATTTACTATGGTCAACAATGCTTTAATTTTTTGTTTCTTTTTATCTCTACTGCACCCCCAAACATTTGCACAAGTTTCGTTTTCCCTCTGTTTCTTCCATAATGCTTTCAGAAAATATGTTGCAGAAGTCAACATCATTTTGTATTCTTTTTTGGTTATTTTGAAACAGATGTCAAAATCCGTTTCAGGAAATCCTGAAACGGATGTCGACATCCGTTTCGTTAACTTTTTAAAAAAATTGATGACGAAATCCATTTCAGAGATTTGTGAAACAGATCTCGACATTCGTTTCGTTATTATTTTTTGTTTTTTCTGAAACAGATTTCATAAAATTGTCGACATCTTCTTTCTCTTTCTCTATGTGAACTCGTGACAACGAATCGCTACCCAGGCAACGACGGTCCTCTTCGAACGGCGGTTCCCAGCCATCGGCGGTCCCCTCGCAGCGACGATCTCCTCGCATTGGTGAGGCTCCCATGCCAGCAGTGATCACCTACCAGCTTCGATCCCCTCTCAGCGTCTTCTTTCTCTTCCGGCGACGAAGCGCGTCCCCTCAATGTGATCTGCAAGTTCACACTGGGGACTAATAGGTGCTGCTTGGACCCTTCTTTCCCTTTTGTAACTTTTTGGTCTTCTGCCTTCATGAACCACAGAATAAGGTTTTATTTTAACCTCAACTACCTGCTACCTTTTTCTTCTTAAACACAACATAAATATCGTTAGAGATTAAGGAAGAAAAGAGTAGAAATCATTTATTAAAGGGTTAAATATGTTTTTGGTCCCTTAACTTTCAGTGAATTTTGGAATTAGTCTATTTTGAAACTTTGAACCAATTTAGTCCTCCATCTTTTGAAATACGTGGATTTAGTCCTTTTAATCAACTTTTGTTAAGTTTATTTGACATTTCAAACGCGTTTCACAATAGTATTTGACTTAACATTGAAGAAAAAATGTGTCAAACAGTATAAACAACTCAAATACAATCCTAAAATGCGTACGAAACATCAAATAAACCTAACAAAATTTGATTAAAAGGACTAAATCCACATATTCCGAGAGATGAAGGACTAAATTGGTCCAAAGTTTCAAAATGGACTAATTCCAAAATTCACTTAAAGTTAAGGGACAAAAAACATATTTAACCCTTTATTAAACAACAAATGTGAAAATAATCAATATTTATAAACGAAATTAATTTAAAACATACTATTAGCATATTGAATGCTTCTTAACCTGTTTCTTTTAAATTCAATTTTGAATATAACGATGTTTTTTTAGTCAAAATAAAATAACAATACAATGTTATTCACCACTACCACTACATCTCTTAGGCCCATTCTCTGCATGCTAAAACTCACATCAACTTCAATCTTAATCAACAAGAAGCAAATGTAATTATTAATTATTGTGTTTGCATCGGACAACAACAAATAAAAGGGTGTGCATGGCTACAGTTTGACCACTTTCATGTCCCTTATTTTCGCAGTCTTCTTAGACAGAGGTTATTTCTGTTAGCTTTTGACTATGTAACCTTTCCATTTTTCATGCACCACTTTCATTCTTCACAATTATTATATAAAAAATGTTTTTTTACGTAACACATATTTTAGTCATTAAAAAAATAACTTTTATATCTGTAAAAAAGGAAAAAAAATGATAGATATAAAGTATGTATAAAAATTTATTGGATTACAAAATAATAGTTCCCTTGTTTATATTTCTTTTGTATCAACCACTCACATCTATTTCTTTTATACTTAAACAAAGTGTTAGAGAGTGTTTTATCTCTTTATTAGCTTTATTTAATTCTACTTAAAATTATTTCAAATGTGGAAGGTCTGCAAAAAAGCACTATGTAATTTTAACTCGAGGATATTTTTTATTAAATTGTGGATAGTAGGTTAGAAGATGAAAACTTATGTTGTGTCTAGATAAATAACTAAATTATATATTTATTTCATTAAGAAAACTTAACATTTCAATTAAATAAAATAAATTACACTTTGCCACTGAAGTACACACTTCATGAAACGAGTTTATGTTATAAACTTGACGCGATGCCGAATCGACCCAGTTGGAGAAAAAGCTGAAACCGAACTGAGAAACAGTGCCACGAGAAACAGGGACCCAATGAAGGGAAAAACTTTCATTTCGTTTTCTAAAATAACTTCAGAACTCACACTTCACAACTCTAAGCCTCCTGGACCCAATGCTGAGAGTGAGATAGTAGAGCCACCACCCAACAAAGTTACTCACCATTACCACCAAACTCTCCACATCGTCCCTGAACCTCCACCACCACAACCCACCCAAGCTCGCCGCCACCACCACCCTATCCACCAATCTAACTTCTCTCTCAACACCAAACACCGTGTCATCCACCACAGGCCTAACCACCATTGAGGTTTCTGCCTCGCCGGAGAACCACCCACCTTTGCTGCGACGGCGTTTGTGTTGTCGGTTTTGGCGGCGATGATTATGGTGTGTGTTTTCTTGGCAAGGAAGAAAGGCGCTGTTAGGAAGAATATAGAGCAAAGGCGAAGTTGTGGGTTTGAGAGGAGTAAATTTATGAAACGGATTTTGGGATCCGTTTTGTACTTTTTTGAAACGGATCACGAATTTCGTTTCTGAAAAAAAAAAATTTGTGAAACGGAATCGTAATCCATTTCAGAAAAATATAAAACGGATCCTAAAAGTCGTTTCATTAAAAAACATGAAAATTTATGAAACGGATTTTGGGATCCATTCATACTTTTCTGAAACGGATCACGAATTCCGTTTCTTGGAAAAAAAATTAAAATTTGTGAAATGGAATTCGTAATCCGTTTCAAAAAAGTATGAAACGGATCCCAAACGCCGTTTCATAAAAAAAATGGAAACTTATGAAATGGATTTCGAGATTCGTTTCATACTTTTCTGAAACGAATCACGAATTCCGTTTCTAGAAAAAAAATTAAAAGATACCAGTGTGCACTGTGCATGTGTGTGTATACGTGAAAAGTTTTAGGTGCGAGTGTAATTTGATGTGTTCGTGATGAGTGAAATGTTGTGTGCACCATGAGCGTGAGTGAGTGAGAAAAATGTAAAATCGTGAGTGTTTTGTGCTTGAATTAGGTGAGTGAAGTGAGTGATGAGTGATGAGTGATTTAGGAAGGTGAGTGAATACTGAGTGAAAATGGTGAGTGAAGTGAGGTAAGAGAATGGAGTGTGGGTCCCACTATTGAGTGTGAGGAGAAAAGGGTTATTTTTGGGGTACAGGAGAATCCTTTAGGGTGCAGGGAGAACCCCCCTTACTTGAAATCTGGCAAGATTGGAATCACGCAGATTGTGCTATATATACATGATATCTAGCACAGGAGAAAGAATCTCTTTTTTCTGGATGATGAGAAGGTGGGGAATGACATTAAAGGTGAAGTCGTCTTCTACCCAGCCAATTTCTTTTTTTTTTCCAAAAAATAAAATCGTCGTATAGGAGTTTGGTTTCTGTTCATGTGAACAGTGAAGTCGTCATCTATGACGACGACTTCACTTTTAGGTTTTTTTATTGGAACAATAAGTGGTAAAAATAAAAAAAATTAGAAGGTAAAATAAAAAAATAAATTGGAATAAAAATAAAAATAAACATTAATATATTTTAACATTGATTAAAAATTAAAATACAGCAATTAAGTTAGTAGAAATTAATAATACATTCATCTATGTCCTCTAGTTCCACATGTAGGTCGTCAGTAATTTATTGTTTTATCCAATTTTCTAGTTAACTTTTATTATGTAATTTTTACTATGTCATTTTTATTATCTAATATATTTTATTAAATTAATTTATTGTACCAACAAAAAACAATTAAAAAAAAAGAAATATAATCTCTACTGTTAACAAAATTTTGTAAAAAAAAACATATAAAAATTGCAAGGTTAAAAAAACTGAGAAGTGAAAAATTTGAAAAACAAAATATAAATCTACAATGTTAAAACAAAACTAAAAGTGAAGTCGTTATATAAGACGACGACTTCACTGTTCACAATAATAGAAAGTGTCCTCTACTACGACGATTTTGCCTTTTGTAAAAAAAAAAATAAGAAATCAGTTCAGTGAAGGACGACTTCACCTTTAATGTCGTCTTCTCCATGGCGATTTAATCCAATTTTGCAATAAAATTTTCAACGGACCCTATTTTACAAATTTATAGCCAAAACGACCCCAAAATTAAAAAAAAAAAAGCCTATTTTTTAAGTGCAGCCTTATTTTCTGTGTTGCTAGATGTAATCATACACCACCTCTTGATTTTGGGAGGATTGATGGGATAACAAAAAAAAATGGTCTAATGTACTCTTATTCGTTTTGTGCAATTAATTGTAATATTTTTTTTTGTTGTTGTTGTGGTGAAACTCTTCAAGAATTATTTAAAGGAAAATTTTATGTAACCCAAGGTTTTTGATGCAGAAAAAAAAAACTAGTTGTTGAAATTGATTAGTTTTCTTTTTCTTTATGACTTCTTCAACTGCAGGCTTTGCATTTCATGAAATTGGTTATCCCATCCAAATTAGCAGGACTTGATCACCAATGGCCACATTTTCTAAGAATTTACATTGATGTAACGTTATATTTTAGAACGTGTTTAGAGTAAAATCCAAATGCAACCTAACATTATAAACTTTAATAAAATGATGAGTAGTTTTTTATAGTAGATGTCACTGTTCACAAATAAAGAAGAAACCCACGAGATCCACGAATGTTATATTATATTATTGTAACATGAGAATAATGTAACCAGATAAGGATAAGTACGCACAAAACCTATCACATATACTTTAAAGGAAAATGTTTTTGGGACATTAGATGGAACACATTACAACTCATTTTTAGGTACAATTTTAATCATTAAAATATTAACTTGTGTAGTTTAAAAGAAATAAAAATTAAAAAATAAAATAATAGATATGAAAAAATGTGTAAAAATTTGTTAGATATTAAAATAATAATACCTGCTTTAAAACGTACGTTTCCTGAGACACAAACCTTTTGTTTGGAAACACAACAACACATTTACTGTTGAATCTTATGCCAACTTATTTTTGTAAAAGTTTTATACAAGCACACAAATTTATACGCCTCCCACATTTTTTTTACATCGTTGATTTTTTTTACAACTCATTTTTTTTAGCGTAAGAAATAGGTAATTATACTCTTTCACTGTACTTGCACTTAAATAAATACTATACAATAACTATACTTTCTTTAATTACCAATAACATTTTACTTCTATAAAATAAAACTTAAAAATGATAAATCTGACTGTGGTGAAAGAGTTGGGAGCCACTTTACAAGCTTTCCAAGTGTGCCTTAATAATTTAAACTAAAAATAATTTAAATATTTTTTTCCGAGCTACTTTAAGACTTCCAAAACTTACAATCTCTCACCTATGTAACTAGTAATCGATTTTCAAATCAAGATAAGACACCTTGAGAGGAAAGTGCAGAGAATAGTATTTAAACATAAAATAATACTTTTATTTTAAAATATCTAATAATATAAAATGAATTAGCTTAAAAAAAGTATAAATGTTGATTTTTCTATTAGGTATTGAAAAGGTGTAGATCAAAAATTTTCCAATATACTATGAATCTTTCATGCTCATGCAGGTCACGGGTTCTATTTTTTCCTATTAAATATGTGAGAAGCGTGGCACTGGCTGAGCGGAAGTCATCACATAAAAAGCCACTAACACCACTCGCTCACAGCACACACAATCTTCATCATCATCGGAAAGAGCAGAGAAGAAGAAACAATGGAGACACCACGACCATTGAAAATCTACTTCCTTCCGTTCTTCGCACAAGGCCATCAAATCCCTCTGGTTCAGCTCGCACGCTTGGTCGCCTCACGTGGACAGCACGTCACAATCGTCACCACTCCCGGCAACGCCGAACTCTTTCAGAAAACCATCGACGACGACATAGCCTCCGGCCACCACATCCGCGTCCACCTCATCAAATTCCCCAACACCCGTGTGGGTCTACCGGAAGGCGTAGAAAATCTGGTTTCAGCCACCACCAGCACCACCGCCGCAAAAATCCACATGGCGGCGCACTTCATCCAGCCTCAGATCGAAGCTGTCCTGAAAGAGTCCCCTCCCGATGTCTTCATCCCCGACATCCTCTTCACCTGGAGCAAGAACCTGTCCAAGACTCTTCAAATCCCGAGGCTCGTCTTCAACCCTATATCCATCTTCGACGTGTGCATGATCCAGGCCATTAAAACCCACCCCGAAGCCTTTCTCTCCGATTCCGCGCCCTACCATATCCCCGGTCTCCCTCACCCTCTCACTCTCCCGGTGAAACCCTCGCCGGGTTTCGCAGCGCTCACGGAATCTCTCCTCGAAGGGGAAGAGGACAGTCATGGAGTCATCGTGAACAGTTTCGCTGAACTCGACGCGGAGTACACTCAGCATTACGAAAACCTCACAGGAAGAAAAGTGTGGCATGTCGGCCCCAGCTCCCTGATGGTGGAACAAATCGTTAAGAAGCCCGCCATTGTGAGCGAGATCAGACACGAGTGTCTCACGTGGCTTGACTCAAAGGAACGGGACTCGGTTCTCTACGTTTGCTTCGGAAGCCTCGTTCTTCTTTCGGACAAGCAGCTTTATGAATTGGCCACCGGCCTGGATGCCTCCGGGCACTCTTTCATCTGGGTGGTTCACCGGAAAAACAAAGAGGGAGAAGAAGAAGAGGAAGAAAAGTGGTTGCCAGAAGGGTTTGAGGAGAAGATAGAGAAAGAGAAGAGAGGGATGCTGATAAAGGGATGGGCGCCGCAGCCTCTGATCTTGAACCACCCTGCTGTGGGAGGGTTTCTGACGCACTGTGGGTGGAACGCGGTGGCGGAGGCGATCAGTGCTGGGATTCCGATGGTGACGATGCCGGGGTTTAGTGATCAGTACTACAATGAGAAGCTTATAACGGAGGTGCACGGGTTTGGGGTGGAGGTGGGTGCGGCGGAGTGGAGCATATCGCCGTACGACGGGAAGAAGGAGGTGTTGAGTGGGGAGAGAATAGAGAAGGCTGTGAAGAGGTTGATGGATAGAGGAGAAGAAGGTGGGAAGATAAGGAAGAAGGCGAAGGAAATGCAGGAAAAAGCTTGGAGAGCTGTTCAAGAAGGTGGATCTTCACACAACAGTCTCACTGCTCTTGTTGATTATCTCAAAGCTCTCATCCCAAACAGGGTAACAACTACCTAACACCCTTTTCTTCCTTCTTCTCTCTTCATAAACCAATAAAAATCAGAAGCCATAAGTGCTTATGAAGCTTTTAGCCCTAGTTCAAACATGGCTTTCAAAGTTTTGAAAATGGTTTAATATCACCGCGTTGTATCAAATTTATGATTACAGTGTTTTTTTTACTAAAACAATTAATTTCTTTTTTATATTACCGATCTGAACTCGCATATAAAAAATTAAGGATAAAATTAAGTTGTGTCTCGTATAGACGACTAAATTTTAAAAAAGTTATATAAAATGTACAAGTCCTATATGTTATTGAAAAATTTAATCGTAAAATTATCTAAAGCCAAGTCATATTTCACGTTGACAATTTCATTACGACTTCATTTTAATGAAGTCGTACACATAAAACACGATTTATTTTATCTGTAACAATTTAAAACGAACCCAAACCCAAATCGATAATATAAAAAAGAGAATAATCCGTTTTCTAAAAAAAGCCGTCCTTCTAAAACCGTCATCATCCAATGTTTGAGACAGGACAACCACTTTATTATTTATATATATATATATATATATATATATATATATATATATATATATATATATATATATATAAATAAATAATAAAGTGGTTGTCATATTATTTATATTTTATTTTAGCATGAGGGTTTGATTAAAGTAATATATGATGATGGACTGTGGTAGTATGTGTAATTTATTTTAATATTTCTTTCGTTTAATGAAAACTACCTTGGAATCTACGTCTAATTAAATATTAAACAGATCATTTATTTATATAGTTATTAATTGATTATCATATTTCATATCTCATCACGAAGCTATCTCACAAACCTTATTATAATTTAGTGTTTCCATATTACTTTGAATTAATACGTAATTTATATGATTACATAATTAAAGTTTATAAACATTTTCGATAAATATGTAAATTACAAAAAGTATAGATAAATATTTATTACATCCCTAAAAACATATATATTTTCTGCCAATTTTTTTTTTTGAAATTTTTTTCTTATGAAAACACTTGTAACTTTTGTTAAGAATAATAGTTTGCAATAATTTGCTATCAATTTCTTTTTGTAAAATATTTTGCATTAATTTTATAATTTTGTAAAAAATAATTATTCACAAAAAAAAATTACCTATTAATTAAAAATTGTAAAAAAAATAACAAAAATAAAATTTTTTCTTACAAAATTTTATAATAAATTTGTAAGAAAAATCTCATAAAATATAAATTTTTTTAATAGTGTTAATATTTAATTGAAGAATTAGATAATATTTATCTAAGTTAACATAACTCCATAAACAAAATTTAATTTATTATTGGATTAGTGTATTAGTGTATTATAATATATCAAATTTAACTTGTATTATTTTCAATTCGTACAATAGTCATTATTATCCATTGGATTGCCCAGTAAGCGTATTTACACTCTTTAATTTGTTTATTTACACATAAACAAACATTTAAACATTAGTGACCATGACTACAAATTGGCTATCAACGAAGGCTAAAATGGGCACGTAATAACGATTTTTAAACCGTTATTATTTCAATTGTCGTTAAAAATTCAAATAAATGACACAGTTTTTAAGTCTCAACAAAATATAAAACAACAACGGTCATTGTGCAAAACAAGAAAAAAAAATTAATTAAATAAATGACGACGATTATTGTAAAAAATCGTCATTAAAAATGTAAATGACACAATTGCTATAAAGAATTGTAGTCAAAAGTCAAACCATGATAATTGTTTTAAAGAACCTTTATCAGAAGTGTGATTTGTTTTTTTTAAATTTCATATTTATTTTTTTGAAAGCCACGATTCCTGTATAAATTTTCAGAACTCATTTTGCAACCATTCAAGACAATCGTTCACCATATGTAAACAAAGTTTAATAAAAATAGTTCTAATGAGTTAACAAAATACTCACAAATACTCACAACATAATCTAAATCACTAAGTAAAATACATTTTAAAATTAAATACTATCTTTAATTTTAAAAAAATATAAAATATTATATTATCTAACTTGGAATGCAGATACGAGGGAATGAAGAATCGCAGAGGGAAGATCATTGGGACGGAGAGTACCAGAGAAGAAAATCGGAGCCACACGCAACAAACTTAACGGACAAGAAAGAATTACCAGCGAATGAAATTACAAGTGATGTAGAGACCACTAGCATAATCGCGAACGCGAACCCCACCATCAACGCGTGAATGAGGACCTCAATAGTGAACCTTAGTAGCAACGTTAATGTAATAATAATATAGGGATGCAAATATGTAATAATAATGTAATTTAAAGCTTAATTATTCGGATGGTCCCCACTTTAGTGGAAGTGTATCAATTTAGTCCCCGCTTTTAAAAAAGTTTCAATTGCATCCAAATTTTTGAAAAAAGTATTTCAATTAGGTCCTTTTCAAAAAAAACTTACTAACAGCGTTAATGACATGCCACATGCCAATCATGAGTTTTTTTTTTTATTTTGCAAAAAAATTGTCACCAAATGTCATGTCCCTGGTGTGACACGTGTCATTATCAATGCCACATGACCCATGTCATGTGTTAGTCTCAGTGTCAAGTGTCATTGTCTTGATTCCCTATATATGTCTTTTTAATTCAAATTAATTCCTACACATGTCTCTTTGATTCAATTTTGTCTAAATTCTTTTCAAAATAGAGTAATATTGTCTCTCTACAATTTTACACCAAATTTATTATTTATATAAGTGGTATACTTATATTTTTTTTATTAAAACTAACTTTTTAACATATTATATTATTGTATATTATTAACCCATGTTTTGTTAATGATGACTTTTACCACTAAATTTTAATACAAATATCAATACTTAATTTTTTTAATCTTATAAAAAAACATGATAAAAAAAACATATTAATTCATGTTTTGTTAATTCTATTTTTTTATCATATTAAAACTAATTAAGTATAAATATTTTTACAAAATTAAGAACTTATATTTATAATAAAATTTAGTAATAAAAGTCATAATTAACAAAACATGTGTTACAATTAAGAAAAATATAATACATTAGAACATCATTTTTAATAAAAAAATATTAGTATAACATTTATACAAATAATAAATTTGATATCAATTTGGAGAGGGACAATATTGTTCTATTTAAAAAAAACTACATATGTAGGGACTAAATTGATTCAAAGAGACATATGTATGGACTAAATTAAAATCAAGACAATGACACTTGTCACTAACATGTGGCAATTGTAACATCCCTAGGGAATATTACTTAAAAAAAATATTAAAATAAATAAATTCATTAAATGATCATCTCGATAAAAATCCCAACGCGGGAAAACTTTTAATTTAACAAGATAGTGCGCCAAAATTTATAACTGAATCCAAAACTGATTACAAGT
>Ga0214544_1005769_pt1 | contig 23612 bp, 11 predicted proteins | sample CNSS3metaG_FD_160074 | JGI IMG/M metagenome (GOLD analysis project Ga0214544, IMG submission 160074) | Root nodule microbial communities from cowpea collected in UCLA plant growth center, Los Angeles, California, USA - CNSS3 | ecosystem: Host-associated > Plants > Roots > Nodule | place: USA...
GTGGGGTTTAGTCAACATTTACCAGCAGAAATAAATCACCACATCCTCTTCTATTCACATTTTCTGTCTGAGTTTGACAAAATACAACACTTGCAAAGCAATGCATTTGCAAAAAAAAAAAAGACACATAACATTAATTTTGTTTAATGAAGAATGCATATGGAGAGTGAAATCTTTTTTTCTTTTTAGATTATATTACCATTATAATTAATAAATATAAGTATATTAATTAAATCATGAATAGTTAAATCCAAAATTTATGTGGAATTAAAAAGAGCATAGAAGAACAACTGCTATCATGAAATATATTTGAAACGTTAAATAAACTTAACAAAATTTAATTAAAAATTAAAAAAGATTAAATTTTTGTATTTTTAAAGTTAAGGAATTAAATTAGGTCAAAAGTTTAAAGAAAAACTAATTCTAAATTTCACTAAAAGTGAAGAGAGTAAACATATTTAACCAATAAAAAAAAAGAAATACATGTATTCAAATTTTAAATGATTCTTTCATGAAATAAAAGTACATGAATTCAGATTTTAAACGATTTTTTCATGAATTCAAATTTCAAATGGTTCTACCATGATTAATATTTTTTTCACTAACAATTTTATTTTGATAATTTAAATTTTAAAAATATATTCAATAAAATTCATTAATAATTATTAACGGATAATGAGTTTTCGTAAGTCAAATACCATGATATTTGTACTCACCACAACAAATTAGTGTAAAAATATAATTTTATGACGATTTATTTATTACACAAGTTATAATCCACCCAAGTAAGTTACACTAGTTTTGTAAATATGATCTCAATAATGAACTTGATCCCAATAATCAAATGATCCCATTTTAGTACTTTTACACCTTGGTTTTTGATAAACAAAAAGTTAAAAAAAAAAGTAAAAAACTTTATCAATTGGACATTAAATAATATATTTCCCTATTTTAAGTGGACATATTTTTTTAAGATACAAATATTACGGTTTTTCTTCTATTTGTGTAACATCTCATTATTATTTTGCTGGCATCGGTTGAGTTTTTCTTTTTAGGATTTTATGTTAGTTTTTTAAATATATTTTTCTTTTTTTTATAATATTTGAACTTTACTTTCATCTTTCTTTGTCCAAATATTTCCTTTATGTGATTAAAATTTATGTTTTTTAATATTAGGATTCTAAAAATATTTCATTTTGACGATGTATTTATATGTACTATAAATTTATTTATATATATATTTAAATTAATATATATATATATATATATATATATATATATAGATATATAGATTTATGTTTTTTTTATTTGTCTTTTTTACGTATCTAACTTGATATATGTTTATTTTATGAAATGTAGGTTTTTGAACTTCATCGATCTTGACAACTTATCCACAATTTTTAATTGTTTTTATGTCCTATTATACAACATTATGTTTAAATTCAAATTAGGTTAAAATACTCTGGTTTTTTAGCAAAATCTCAATTTGGACCTCGTATTTTTATTAGTCTCAATTAAGTCCTCATTTTTGTAAATTAGTATTAATTAAGTTCTTTTCGTTAGTAGAGAACTAACCCCATTAAGTAGGTGCCATGTGTCAGCTTCTCATTTTTTTGATTTTTTTTTAATTTTTTTTAATTTTTTTAAATTATTTTTTTTAAAATTTTTTAATTTTTTTTAAAAATATTTATGCCACGTGTCAGGTTTGTAGTGTGCCACGTGTCAATCTAATATGGTGACACGTGTCAAATTATTGTATGAATCTCAATTTGGTCCTCATATTTGTTAATTTGATTTGATTTCAGTCCCAAATTTTTTTTAAATAATTTTAATTTCACGTAATCCAAATTTAGAACAAATTTATTTTTTTTATAAATGTAATGATGATACTTTTATTACAAGTGATATTTCTATTACATATTTTTAACAACATTTAATTTATTTAAATTTATATTTTACATTAAACTTTATTTAAATTTTAGGTTAAAATACTCCGATGGTCCTCATTTTGGTTCAAAAATCTCAAATTGGTCCTCGAATTTTAATTGATCTCAATTTCGTCCTCATTTTTGTAAATGTGTTTTAAATTAACCCAATCGTTAACAGTGTCAAAATTTTTAACGTTAACTTCATTTTAATTATCTGACGTGGCTTGATTCATTAATTTGAGGACTGAAAAATTTGTACGTGGCGTTATTCATTAAAATAAGCATTTGTATGGAAATCCTAAATTACTGAATTAGGATTGAAACTGAGTGTTGAAGAATGGCGACTGGGAGGGCGACTCGCGTCAATGCCGTGAACGTCGACGAAGGTGAGACTCAGCGTCGTCGAAGGTGAGCTCGAACATTTCAGTGTTCGATTTTCGAGCTTTAGTGTCGTTGATCGTAGTCGTTCTTGAGCGCCACACCGTGAAGGTGAGTATCAGTTCATCCTTGGCTGTTTAGAGTTTTGTTGGTTGGGAATGATGTTGTATGGCTTTTATTTTGTGATTAAATGTTGCTTGTCCCCCCATTTTCAACAATGAAATCGTTTGATTGGTGGTCCCCTATGCGACTTTGTTTTTTAATCGGTGACCGTATGGAGTACAAGAAAATGAAGGTGAGCCTGAATCATTGAATGAGAAAGGTTTGGTTGATGTAAATATTAACAGTGATGGACATAGTGATTCAGATTGGGATGGTAATGTGCCATGTGCTGTTGAAAGTGCATCTGATGGAGAAGGTTGGTACACAGCACAAGAGTCGACTGATTCAGATTCTGATGAAGTAAGGACTGAGGGTGGAGGGTCAGATTTCGAGTGGCAATCAGATGAATTGGTTAGTGGTTCAGACATTGATGAGGTGAAAGATGATTTTGAAGGTTATGGGTCATTTCCTACATTTACAATGCCAAAAAACATGGACGACTATAAATGGGAAATAGGAACTTATTTCACAGAGAAACATGAATTCATTGAAGCAATTAGAACCTATGCACTTGCAAATGGAAAAAGTTTAAAATTTGTAAAAAATGACAATCAGAGGGTTTCAGTTAAATGTTTGGGAGCAAATGGAGAATGCAATTGGTATGCTTATTGTGGTTATATGGGTGCAGTGAAGTCATGGCAACTTAGAAGAAAAGCTGGAATTTTTCATCTCCCAAGCATTGCAAGTGCAGGATGAGCAAGAATGAGAGGGAGACATTATCAATCTTACCAATTGAGAACGCAAGAGACAGCTTCACCTCACCCTTTTCAAACCCTAACATTCAAATGTTATGAAAATAATCTCTTTTTAAAAGAGAAACTAAGAATATATGTGCCAAAACAAGTGAATGACACGTCAGAATACACAAAACAACCACATCATCAGGAATAAACGCCGTCTGTGAACTGATAACGGAAAGGGTTAATTTAAAACACATTTACAAAAATGAGGACAAAATTGAGATCAATTAAAATTCGAGGACCAATTTGAGATTTTTGAACCAAAACGAGGACAATCGGAGTATTTTAACCTAAATTTTACTTTAAAATTATAAATATATAGATTAATAAATTTATATTCGAAATATTTGTATAATATTCGATGTCAACAATATTTTAGAGTTGGTTTAAAAATAACAATTTTATAAATTCAAATGTAAAATTTTAAAATAATTTTATAAAAAATTAAAATAAATATATTTAAAATTTTAATAATAAATATAATTAATATTATTTAAATATTTAATAAAAATATCAATTTTAATAAAAATAATCATAACATTATATAAAAGTAAAATTTGGTCTAAATTTGGAGTGTCTGAAATTGTAAATTTGTAAAAAAAATTGGGACTCAAATCAAATCAATTTAACAAATATGAGAACCAAATTGAGATTCATACATTAATTTGACACGTATCACCATATTAGATTGACACACGGCACACTACAGAAGTGACACGTGTCATAAATATTTTAAAAAAAAATTCAAAAAAAATAAAAAATTCAAAAAAATTCAAAAAAAAATTCCAAAAAATTCCAAAAAATTCAAAAAAAATTCAAAAAAATTCAAAAAAACGAAGAGCTGACATGTGACACCTACTTAACGGTGTTAGTTCTCTACTAACGGAAAGCACCTAATTGATACTAATTTACAAAAACGAGGACCTAATTGAGACTAATAAAAATACGATGACCAAATTGAGATTTTGCGACAAAAACGAAGACCAACGGAGTATTTTAACCTTCAAATTAAGATCTTGCCATTTATATTTCAATATTTTCTATATAACTACTTCCAAATGTTCAAATATTCAATATATGAAAATGTTTAATTATTTATTACAAATATTATATAATATATTTTTTCAAAAAATTATTTATTCTGTTTTCGTTTGAGATCATTTTATACAAATATCCAATAATACTTTATTTTAATACTTTAATATGTGTCAACGTTATCTTTTATTATTATTACTTCATTTGTTATTATTGTATTCATCTTTCAATTTAAATATAGTTTTTTTAAATATGAAATTTATAATTAAAACTAAATATTAATATCCATTGTAACAAGTCCTTATAATCTAGTACATTATTAGTATTTCTGAAGTGAAAGGAACTTGTTAAACTAACATGGAGAGAACATTCAATTATAATAGGGAGATACATGGTACATTGTTTCATGGTTTTAGATTGCTATATGAGTTTCATATATAGAACTCACATGCCATGAACCTTATTTTATAGTACAACAAGCATGGATAAAGTACACAACATAGTTTACACAAGGTGACGACTTTAAATAAATAAGTTCTTTGGGAATGCCCAATTTGCTTGATATTTGTCCGAACGAACCCTAAGAGTTTCAAGAAGTGGCCTTCCTCCATTTCCCATAAATTTTCCTTTTTTACGATGTTGACTTTCTTCGTACAAAATATCAGCAAGCCTTCATAAAAATATTAAACTATTTTAAAAAAATAATTTATAATTTAACTTAATCTTACAAAATAAATTTGAAAGGTGAGATTTACATTTACATGTTATGTAAATTGATTTTATGTCTAGTTAATATGAAACTTATAAAACTATTAATTACACCGAAATCAACACAAGAAAATTTCTTATTAGTGACCAATTTTAAAGATAAAAACTAATTAATCATTATAGTGATCAATTTAGATATCAATTTATAAATTAAAAATTATTTATAGCTAAAATAGTTTCTACATTTGTCACTATAGTGAATTTATATCTAAATTAGTCACTAACATTAGATACCAAAATAATTAGTTTATAAATTTGTTTCATTAATGACTAATTTATATACAAATTTAAAGACCAATTTTTGTAGTAACTAAAATTTTGATAACCAATATTAATGATCAATTTAGAGACTAATTCACTATAATTTATAAATTAATATCTAAATTGGTTAATATAATAATTAATTATTTTTTCTTATTAAAATTGATCACTAAAATTTTAGCCATTAAAATTCATGTATGAACTTAGAAATGCAGGTAAAATTAATAATTAAGTAAATTAAAAGGTCATTTGTGTTCTTTTTTTTTCACCTGTCAAGAGCCTCAGCATTTGTTTCTCCAAATTCTTCTAAATTGAAAGTATCCAAATTCATCTTCACAACTTTTTCTTGTAACAGTTGTTGTCCAGTCTTCTCAAGGCCTTCCAAGTTTTCTTTTGTGACATTAACTGAGTTGGAGAAATCATGATTCAAGTCGTGTTCCTGCCCTTCATTACATCATTCATCAATATATAATCCCAAATACAAATAATTTAAGCATAAATATAATATCTTATCTTAATAATAAGAAAAGAAAAAGAAAATATATACATCAATTCGAAGATAGGTACTCTGAGGAGGTTGGAAGCCTGAAAAGAGTGAAGCAAGGTAATATTCAGTTATGGCTGAAGAAGCACGACCAAGCATATCGTTTGCAACAAAAGCCCAATTTAATATTGTCCAATTGGCAGCCAAGCGAGCATCAAAATCAGGATTCTCCACATATTTTTCTGTTCCAGTTCCCAAAGACAGCACCAAGATTTTCGGATATTCACTGTGTTGTAGCACTTCACTTATTGTTGCTTGTGTCTGATCAAATTAAACATTGTAAAATATCATAATTAGCATATATACTCTTTATGATATTTTTAATATCAATAATTAAATTAATGTTACCGGATTCCCAGCGGCTACACCACCATCAACCATATTGAACTCAACACCATCGTTCACAAAATAGTGAGGTGGTAGCTGAGTGGGTGCAGCTGAAGTCGATATGCATATATCCGACAACAACGCATTTAAGTACGGAGCATCCTCAAGCTGCATCACCCAAACATTATATTAATTCATGTTTCGATTTTAATCTACGAAGAAATTAATATATGAATATGCTATATGGTGCTAACCTTGTAGTTTGAGAATATAACTGGCTTTTGTCTCTTGAGGTCGAAAGCTGGGATTACAACATTGGTGAGTGTTTGACTGAGTCGTGTATCCTTCAACAGTTGACGAGTTATGTTATGTAAGAATTCCCCATCGAATTGGGGACCGTTTCCAGGTCTGCATGTTGGTTGTTTTCATCATCACAAACACAAAGGAAATCATGTTAGTATTTGTTGCTGTCAATGGTTAATATTGATGATGTTTTGAGAATATTATATTAATGTTATGATTATACCTAGATGAATTGAATATATGAGGGCCATTTAGTTTGTAGAAGTCTACAATTTGTGCAGGAGTAAAGGCAGCACGAGTAGGATCATGAGGGCTTGGTGTGGCTAACATAGCTGTTATGAGTCCACCGGTGCTAGTGCCTCCTATCACATCAAAGTAATGAGCTAAATCTGCATTTGGATCCCTAGCCTGCAACTCAACAAAATTCAAGTTAACATCATAAACATTTTACATTCATGCAATTTCAATACATATGCAGAGTATATGAAGAATAAGAATGAACCTTAAGAGCCTTATCTAAGTAATCAAGAACTGTTGCTGGAATAATCCCCTTGATGCCACCTCCATCAATGCTCAGAATAGTTAATGTGTTTCCATTGTCAGATGGAGGCAGTTTCTGGGTACTGAATCCACCGATCACTTGGCCAGCAAACAACAAAACAAAGAAAACAAAATGAGCCATTAATTGCTTCACGAGGGAGTATAGAAGTAGTGAGAGAATTGTGTGATTTTTGCTCAAATGCAGAGGCTATTTATAGAAATGTTTTTGCAGGATACATGCAAATCATCATTAAACCAATATGTTGGATAACTAGCATAGACCCGTGGCATTTTTGTATTTTGGGGTCCTTTTGAACTGTAATTTGTAAAAATGGGTTTGTTGAAATTTTTTTTGTAAAATAGAGTCAAGTCGTTAGGGTGGAGGACGACATTGCAGGTGAAGTTGTCCTCCACCCTGCCGGTTTCTTTTTTTTTTTCTTTTCAAAAAGTAAAGTCGTACTGTTAGAGACCAGTTTCTATTCATTTCAAAAAGTAAAGTCGTACTCGTACATGACGACTTCACTTTTCAGATTATTTATTATTTTTTAAAAATTGGGTTTGAACAGAGGTAGCCATGCTAGAATCACAGTCAACAGAGTTTGAAAAAATGGCAGTATATTATCGTCACATCCACGCTGTGCGCAAAGAGCCTTACCATGTCCACTGCCAGAATTAGGTGACATGTTGAGATGAAGGGAAGAAAAATAGTGCAGCATTTCAACTCACCTTTGATCTCATAGGACCCCATGGTTATGGATCTAGAGAATGATCATTTCATATATAAAACTGCATCGAAAAAAGAAAAAAACAAAACTGAAGAATGAAGTCGTTATACACCACGACGACTTTACTTTTGAGATGAATACAAATCGGCTTCTCACAGCACGACTTCGCTCTTTAAAAAAAAAAGGAAACCGGCAGGGTTGAGGACGACTTCACCTATAATGTCGTCCTCATCCCTGACGACTTGACCCTATTTTACAAAAAAAAAAATTCAACGAACCCATTTTTACAAATTACAATTTAAATGGACCCCAAAATACAAAAATGCTAGAGACCCGTGCATGCATGGCTCGTGTTTTTCTTTTTTTTTTCTTTATATTTTTAAAATAAATATTATTATTATTATTATTATTATTATTATTATATTTAAATGAAAAATGTATTTAAATAATTATAATTATTGGTTTAATTATATAAAATAATAAATGTAATATTTAAATATATGATAAAGTTATAATATATTTAGAGGTTTACTTATTTAACAACAACTTTAATATAAAAAGAACGGTAATGATGATTATTTCTTTTATATATTTTTCTAAGTATTATAAGAAAATATTTTATTAATCATTAATTTAGTGATTAAAAGTGATTAATTTAGATATTGATTTCCAAAATAAAAAATTATTTATTATTAAAATAGTCATTGTTATGAATAGAAAAGTATAATTAGTATCTAAATTAGTTTCTAAAGTTTAGCTACTAAAGTTTTAGTAACCAATAGCTACCAAAGGAAATTAGTCACTAAACATTAGTTACCAAGATTTTTACTATCAAAGAAATTAGTTTCTAATTAATTAGTGACCAATTTATCAATTAATTATAATTTTTTATTCATAATAGTGATTATTTTAATAACTAATAATATTTTATTTTTTAAATTAATATCTAAATTGATCACTGTAATGACTAAAACTTTTTGGTCAGTAAAATTTGTTGTTAATGAAGCATCTTCTTGTAGTAGAAAAGTGCATATTTTATTAGTTACAATAGTTTGTGATAATTTTGTTATGCTGAGAGTACAATTTTTGTAAGCTTTTTTCATAAGTACAAACTTTAAGACCTTTCGTATGCACATTATATTTTGGATAATCTTGTAAGTATGTGTATAAGGGTTATAATACTTTAAGTACTCTATTGTATATGTATACATATTTTTGTAAAAAAAAAATTGAAGTCTTTCATGTCATGAGTGAATTTTCACGATGCTTATGTGTGTGAAATACTGCATAATCTGGTTGGTGTGAGCATGCGAACATTTAACATTTTCCTGCATTTGAGTTGGTGTTAAAGGGGGATTGAACTGAATCTTGCATTCGAAATTAATCAAACAAAAAATTATGCTTTATTTCCTTTGTCAATATTTCCTTTGTCAACATTTGTACATTGTAACATTATAAGCAAAACATTTGTACGTTGTAACATTTCTAACAAATAAGAGTTTCTCGACAAAACATTATTAACGAGAAGTACGTGGGGTTTAATCAACCTTTACCTGCAGAAAAGAAATTACGACATCCTCTTCTATTCCCTTTTTTTGTCTGAGTTTGACAAAGTACACTTTTCCTTTGGCTTATACAGAACTAAAAATATATAGAAGGACTTTTTATGAGAGTGGAGTCAAGTAGGAGGAAAAATTGCATGGGTAAAGTGAAATTCTACAATTTTTAAGCTTATTTTTATGCCAATATAGTATCTTTCAAACATAATTAAGTTTGTATATTTTACCAAATAATTATGACAACAGAAACAAACGATTTTAACATTTTTCAAGTAACATAGTTGAAAATTGTGAACAAAAGGAAACTTGTGTTCAAATGTTTATTTATAGATATTGTTTGGAGGATGCATGCATGTACCATGATTAAATGATAATGCTTTCTTTGCTTAGATAATCTATAAAGTTTTTTTATGGTTCCTAAAGGAAAGGATAACACACAACAAAATCCACTCCATCCTTTCGTATCATTAGTTTTGACGACCTGTGATCGTCAGAACTAGTGATCAGGTTCGTCTCGATTGTCGGATCCGTTCGGATCGTCGGACCCATCTGGATCGTCGAGTCTGTCTAGGTAATCGGTCCCATCGGGGTTGTCCAACCCATCCAAATCGTTGTGTTTGTCCGGGTCATCAGGCTCGTCTGGATTGTCAGGTCCGTCAGGGACGTTGTGTCCATTCGGATCATCGAGACCGTTCAAGTCATTAGGGTCGTTTGGGTTTCCGGGCTCATCCGTGTCGTTTGGCACGTCTGGATCGTTGGATCCGTCCAGGTCATCGTACTTGTTCGGGTCGTCAGGCTCGTCCATGTTGTCAGGCTCATTCGGGTCGTCAGGCTTGTCCAAGTTGTGAGGCTCGTCTGGGTCATTAGGCACGTCTAGGTCTTCAGACCCGTCCAATTTGTTGGGTCGGTTCAGATCTTCGAGCTCGTCCGAGTCGTTGGACTCGTTTTGGGCTTCGCCGTGTGATCAGACTTGTTTGGCTCGTCAGGCCTGTCTAGGTCTTCGGACCCGTCCGGTTCGCTCGGCTTAATCTTTGATTATGTCTTAATGTAGTATTTTTGGAGGGCCCTAATCCTCCTTAGTCCTAACCCTAACCCACTAGAGAGGGGACTTTGGAGGCTAGGACTTTTCTTTGGCCCCCTCATTTAGAACCCTCCTAAAAAGTGACTTTATGAAGAGTAGATCAAAACTCTGCCATGGAATAGAAACCAAATTTCTACTAATTTAACTATTACATTTTACTATATGCATAATATATTTCGGTTTTACAAAAATATAAATTATAAAAACGCAGTAACATTTTTATAAATTTTAACAATTTAAAGACAACAGTTTAGATAATAATCTCTCCACACAAATTATAGACTACGGTTCTCAAATAACTTTACCATATTACTCACAAAAGACAACATTGTCATCTTAGAATACTTTATACCACTGCGAGGATTTTGTCTTTAAAAGTCATCGAGCTTATCTCGTGTCTCACATATTTATAAAAATAAAGAAAAATAACCTGATTTGAGTTAAATAAATAAAAAAAAAACATATTTTATTTTATCTTTCTAAAGAAGAGTATCTGTAGATCAAACAATAATTCCCCTTTTCATGTGAGCTCAAACTTTAAATAATATTTAAGGTTTTTAAAATTGTTATGCAGATAAATTTTTTTAATTGTTTAAATAAGTCTGAGAAATATAGATGAAGATTATTTATATTAAGTGAGTCTATACTTAACACCATAATTAAAATTTCCAAAATTATTACGTAAACGAAAATTCAATATCACTTATGGCAATTAGAAACATGATATAAATATATTTATAAAAAAATGGAAAGAAATTTTACTATGAAGATACTATAAACTATAAGTTTCTACATCAGAGGCTAGGGTAACTTAGAAAACCTTTACGTAAATAAATTGAATACCCCAAGTCGACATAAAAATATATTGAATACTGAACCTGTCTGCCCTCACGTTAAAACCAATGCTACATGGTCAACACGTCCTAAAATAATAATCTTAAATTACTATAATATTGACATAAGATCCGCTAGTGAATGATAAGTAAAAATTAAGGATTAAATATGTTTTTTTTTTAAATTTTAAATTAATTTAGTTTTTAGATTTTAGAAATATGTAAATTTATACTAAATTTTGTTAATTTAAAATTTATTCGATGTTCAAATATATTTCTTAATTAATGAATTGAAAACTGTCACACGATAAAATTAACTCAAATGTTAGTACGGTATATGCTTGAAACTTTAAATAAATTTAACAAATTATATTTAAAATTTAAATTTAAGTATTTCTAAATTAAGAAATTAAATTAGATAAAAATTTTAAAATAAAACTAATTTTAATTTTTATTAAAAATTAAGATATAAAAACATATTTAACCTATATATATGAATTAATTATAATAATTGATAAAAGCATACAATTTTATAGTATTTTAAACAAATTTAATATTCAATTCTATTATACTAATATGTTTATGACATTGAAAAAACGATTAAAGTCTTTCTATATTTAATTAATTGCTATATTTTTTATAACTATCCTTAACATAATTACCTGTCAAAGTAAAATAGTTAATTCATTGAAAGATGAATTATAACAATACTTATATTTATTATTAATCTTTTATATATATATATATATATATATATATTAATCATATTATGTGTAATCTCTATATTAGATAATATTTTATAATTATTATAAAAAGTAATAAAGTAATTAATAACTTTATTGTTTGTTTTAGTATAGTTATAAATCATGATTTTGCACATATGTGAGTATTTCTGTTATATACCACACCTAAGACTTTTTCAAGGGAAAATGACGTATTGTTAAATGTGTGAATAATTAAATAAGAATAACAGCTTCCATTATTTGAAAAGTTAACAAATGCGTGCCCCACGCGGTTCTGAAAAACTCATTTTTTATGTTTTGTTTTCTCACATTAACATTTTATTTATTACTCTTTATCCATGATATAAATTTCATTCTAATACTCTAAATTTTTGGGAGAAAACATATATTTCAAACCAAAAAATATTATTTCTTTATTCTGATAGCTTAGAATCTTATTTAAAGTTCTAGATTTTGAATTTCATGTCGTAGAAATTCTTTTGTAAAACACTCACACTTATATATTTTTATTACATTAACTAATTTTTTGTTTTCAAGAAAATATATAATTTTACCATAATTTATTTTGAGTAAAATGGTTATACAATTAGATATTTTATGAAATAAAAATATCATGTTTTATTTGTTTAAAGATATAATTTTTAATTAAATAATCCAATGTATTAGCTAGAAGCAATCTTTTGTTAGTAATTACTTGTTTGGATTCACAATTGGATTTATATTGAATTGGAGATATCTTAAAAAAATATTAAAGATAAACCCAAAAAACTAATGCTATTACTTCTAGAACAAGGTTGGATTTATCTTGATTTTAAATTTTTATTCTTTAATGGTGATGCCATGCAAAAGCCATCATATGTACACCTTACACATTTATTATATTCTATATTTCATTCATTGATACATGTGTTTCATGAAAACATTATTGAATAGAGATAAATTTATAAGAATGACATAACCCATAGTCATCTACTCCAAAGAAAAATTAAAATAGAAAAGAAAAATGTGCATCTACCTACCTCTGTTTAGCACCTATATTCACTAAAAACAACATCCAAAATATGCCTTTTAACATTTTGTTAAAAACTAATATAATATATTTTATGAAATATAAAGACTAAACATATCTTTTAAAAAACTAAACTACGAATCATTATTATTTATGGTTTAGGTAATCCAATTACCTCATATTAATATATGTATTTTTCTGATAAAAAAATATTATACAATTAAATGTGAATAATTTTTCAATAAATACAACAGAAAAGATTATCCATGTGTTACATAATGCTATTTTTTTTTTCCTGTGGACATTACACAATTTAGTCATAATTTTTACCTCGGATTATTTTGCTTAAAAATAGGTAAAATGGGTTGTAACTATTAGTATCCATTTTATAAAATCATTATGATGGTCAAAAAATCAACACTAACAAGCAAAAGTTATCACTAAATAATTATTTGCTTTGTATTTGCATCGCACACACATTCGATTCTAAAATTATGGATGTTAATTTGTAAACATCAACTTTAAGACCTAAGCCCAATTCTGATTAGCTGACGCTAATTTATCACTAGTTTTAAAATTGATCTTTTATTGAAGAAATCTAGTGTCGTCTATGTTTTATTTTAAAGTTTTTCTAATTTAGTATCGACTTGCGTGATACTAATTACATTAAACTGAAAAAAAAAAAATCTTGTACAGTTCCTCGAATAGAAAGTGAGAAAAAAAAATATGAGTATGGAAATTTGTCATATTTCAATATGAATCATTAGTTTAAAAATAATCTATTATCAATATTCGATACGAAGAATATATATATATATATATATATATATATATATATATATATATATATATATATATATTTATTAGTATCAACTTCGTCTATACTGACTTAAATAAATATCAATATTTAAAAAAAAATTATAGTGTCCACTAATCACACCCTAATCTTATATATTTTAATTTTTTTTAATAATTAGTATTTGCTAAGCAAACAATGATATAATATATAAAATATTAAAAATAAATAAGGTAAGAGTACATTAGGTTGAGGTTAGAGCATGAAACTAAACCAGAACATCCTTTTGTTCATGGTTATTTTGTATAAGAGTTAAAACACCTTTCAAATGTTTTCTTTAATTTAAATTCATTTTTTTTGATAAAAGAAATGTTAAGTCCATACTGACTTTATTTATTTTAATATTTTTATACTTTGTGTTCACCTACCAAAAGCTAACTTAAATAAATAAAATGTTAAAATAGTTTGTAGTGAGGTGGTGGAGTTTTATTATTTAGTTCCGGAGGATTTTACTCCCGTTGCAGACAGATTGCAGGTCTTACAACAATTTCATTTGTATCATAGTAATTTTAATTTTAAGACAATTCTTAATTCTTTTATATTTAAGAAAGTTTATATATCTTGCAGAAGAGTTCAAATTATCTTTTAAATAGATTAATTGATACGATTCATGAGGAGGAAAACTATAATATTAATAGAGATGATGAGTCAGATCAAACTACTAGATAATCTTGTACGAATATACCACCAAAGAATGTTAATATTAAATCTTTTAAAACAAGAACATTTAATAAAAACTCATGAAGTTCAGAATTTCTCAAATTCTTTGTAAATAAAATTATTATACTAATAAGTTAATCATTTTAATTTTTATTCATAAGGAAATTTTTATATTTTTATTGAAAATATTTTTTATAATAATTCTTATTTTTTGTTATGTATTTTTCTATCATGGATTTTGTATAATTCTCATGTTTTGTTCAATTTTTTTTTTAATAAAAAATCGAGTAAACTTCTACCTACACATGAGTTAAAACATTTTTCTTCTACTAAACATTTTTTCTAAGTTCTCATCTTGGAAATTTCTTAAATTTAAAACAGAACATAGAGACTTAAAAGAGTTTGTATTTTATAACGGACACGCTTTACGCACTATTCATTAATGTACATATAATATGATGGAATGAATATATTGTATATTATCCTTTCCTTTTCGAGTCTTAGAAAAACTCACCGCTTATCTATGAAATGAAAGCATTATCATGCATAAAATAACCTTTGACCAACATTTCTTTAATCATGTCCAAACAATTTTTATAAATAAACATTTCGGCACAATTTTCAATTATGTTACTTGTTTCCATTGTCATAATTATTTGCTTAAATACACAAATTTAATCATGTTTTGAATGATAGTATATTGCAAAGCTTAAAAATTATATGAAATATGATTTTTTTTTATCAATAAAACCAAATTAAATTAATAAAATAATTAGGTTACCTCGTTCCATATAAACAACATAAACAAAAGCTCAAAAAGTATTATCCGTCTGAATGTAACTTTTGTTTGCATATAGATACCGGTTTTAGAAAATTTTTAAACATAAAGATCCCATGTACATGAAATTTTTAGCATCTACCCACCTCTGCTTAGCTACTCGATTACGATTTATAATTGCATAACCTAGTTTATAACACTTTCTAAAAAAAATCTTTGATTAATGATCAATTTTAGTGACAAAAAATAATTAATCACAATACTAATTAATTTATATACCAATTTATAAAATAAAAGTTATTAGTAACTTAAATAATTTCAAAAAATTATAATTTGTCTCTAAATTAGTCACTTACATTAGTACCTAGATTTTGGTTATCAAAATAATTTGTGTCTAAATTAGTCTTTAATTAGAAAATTGATTTATAAATTAGTCTCTAAACATATTTTTTTGTCATAAAATTAATTACTATTTGATAGTTTTTTTGCTGTGACCTCACAAACAATATTAAATATCAACAAAATAAAAATCTAAGGTGAATTGCATAATAAATTATTCTAACCTAAGACATGTTCAAATAACTTTATTTTTTACTATTATGACATGGTATTAATATTTTACTTTAAATTAAATGTTTAATTAAAAACTCTAATGATTTTTAATTGTTAATATATATATATATATATATATATATATATATATATATTTTTTTTTTTTTTTTGTATGAGAGAAGATGGTCGAAGATTTGATATTAATGAGTTGTGAACAAGCTTATAAAAGAGATCAAGATACCAACCTAAAATCTTAAAACAATGAGTTTATGAATCTTTTTACTTCTATATTTATCTTTTTCATTTTTATTTAATATGAAACTTCTAACTCACTTTGAATTTTTAATAATATTTCTGTTAAGTGTGACTCTCTCCATATTAAGACACCTCCCTCTCAAGAGAAAATCTACTTGAGACTATTCTTTTGAAATGTTGTTCTACAAGACACGTTTTCCTCAAACGGAAGACTTTTTATACGAAGAACCCTTACACACATTTTATGGATTTTAACATTTTGTTAATAATTAATATTAAACATTTTATTAAATACAAAGACTAAATACAACATTTAAAGAACTAAACTGAAATCATATATGTAAGAAGCAATTATTATAAAAATAGAGACACGAGTAAGAAGTATCGAACAAGATAAGTCTTCGACCTGGATTATTATAATACTAAAAAGCATTATTATCTTATTTGAGTTGGTGTATATGTTCATTCATTTGGTTGTTCTATCCACTGAACTATTCAAGCGTTGATCATGTCTTCAAATTTTCTTATGTTACAGTCAATCCATTTGTGAGAGATGTTCTACTATTTTTTTTTTTTCTGTGACATTTACTTATATCTTTGACCACGTTGCAAATTCTAAAACTCAATTAGATGGTTAAGGTGAAGAAACATAGATGATAAATAAAATAAAATAAAGTGAAAATAATTCTTTAAGACCTCAAGTGTACCTATGATATATATTATTTAATGCCGATCATAAATAAAATAGAAAATAAAAATAGGGACATAAAACATATAACTAAATAATATATATATTCAAATGATGAAAACCTAATGCTTCTTTTAAAATGATCACGTGTGACTATAAAAAAAGACTTTTAATCTTGATTGTTGACGTGTTGTGGAAATTAACAATTTTAAGTCATACATTATATAATTATAAACTAAGATGTGATTTGATACAGTCCCAATAAACTATTATACGTAAATTATTTTAAAAGTCATACCCTATATAATTATACGTTTTCGTGGCCCTAGTTAATTAGGTATATGAACTTCACATCGTGGAAACCATAAACAACGTTATAGTAATGAAATTTAAGACTATTTTTTTTAATTTTTCTACTTGCATGGTGGCAAAAAATAAAAAATAAAAAATTCTATAAATAGCCTCGACATTAGAGTGGAATCCTCAAGTTTTTGACTCTCCATTTCACACCCTTCTTCTATTGTTCTTTCTTGAAGAGTTTGATATAATGTCTCCATTGCTCTTGTTTGGTTTGGTGTTTTTAAGCCACTTCAAGGGTGGATTGAATACACCATTGCCACCTCCAAACTTTGGAGATCGTGTTTCCGTTCTCAGCATAGATGGTGGTGGCATCAGGGGAATTATTCCGGCCACTGTTCTTATTTACTTGGACAATGCTCTTAAGGTCCGTTTTCTATTATATTATCACTGTGTCTGCGTTCAAACTTTTTAACAAGTTAATCGTTAAGAATCTAAGTATGAGTCTAAATTTCACATTGATTAGAAATGAGAAAGTAAAACATTATATAAGAATAAAAATTCAGAAACTCATTATTTTAGAATTTTGAATTGAAAGTAGTGTCAATGCTTTATCTGATTGGGTTCAAGTTTTAGCGTTTGTGTTTTTGTTGCAGGCAAAGGATCCAACAACATCGTTGGCAGATTATTTCGATGTGATATCAGGAACAAGCACTGGTGGAATCATGAGTGTTATGTTAGCAGCTCCAAACGCATCCGATTCCAATCGTCCTCTCTTTAATCCATCACAAGTCGTACAGTTCTACAAGAGATATGGCCCTGACATTTTTAAACCTAGGTTGGTATCAAGCTCATAAAATTTGAGTTAACATACTCATAACAACTATTTGAGACATTTTTCAGACAAGAACAATTGTTTAAGACATATGAGAGTTAAATATGTCTTTTGTCAGACAAAAACGGCTGTTTATGATATATTAGAATTAAATATGTTTTTAGTTTTTTAACTTTCAGTCAAAATTAAAATTAATACGTTTTTGAAACTTTGGTCAAATTTAGTCTTCTAACTTTAGATATGCGTGAATTAGTCGTTTTAACTAAATTTTGTTAAGTTTATTTGACTCTTAAAATACGTTTTATGATAACATTTGAGTTGTTTAGACCGTTTGATTATTTTCGTTACGGTGTTAAATGAAAAACATATTTGAAATGTCAAATAAACTTAACAAAATTTGGTTAAAATGACTAAATTTGGTTGAGAAATTAAATTTAACCAAAATTTTAAAAAGGAAATAATTTTAATTTTCACTAAAAACTAAGAAAAAAAAACATATTTAACCCAACCTGTTAGATCATCATAGTTAAATTTATGTCAAGAAATTTTTTCTACTAAATGGATTATAACTGGTATAATAAGTCATCATAAAAAAAAGTTAGTTTTATGCTAAAAGTTTTGGGTTCTTGTGATGCAAAACCATGTAGATCTATCTTGGATCCCATTCAATGTCCCAAGTATGATGGAAAGTTTTTACGAAATATAGCTCGTCAGATACTGAAGGATTTAGTTCTCGATCAATCGTTGACCAACTTGGTAATTCCCACTTTTGACGAGGACAAAATCCATCCAGTTATATTCTCAAACTACAAGGTTAGCATGCTATAATAAAATTTATCTACATCTATATATTCACGAAAATGTCTTATAAAATTGAATATTGCTCGTGCTTCTTCAATGATGCAGCTGAAGACAGAAAGTTACTTGAATGCGAAACTCTCAGACATAGCTCTTGGAACTTCGGCTGCACCAACTTATTTTCCATCTCACGAATTTCAGAATGATGGTGTTAGTTTCGATTTGGCTGATGGTGCTCTCGCTGCTAACAATCCCGTAAATATTCCACCTCCCAATAATCTTATATCATTTAGAAATCGAGGTCTAAGACGGTTTAAATACCACTTTTTTCTTTCACTTTCCGATATGTCTTTTAAAAACAAAACCATGACGAACATGCTTCAAAGTAGGAGTGGGCAAAAATTCTAATTTTCTTGATCTAATATATTTTGTTCCGATCGAATCCATTTAAATTCTATTTTATTAAATATCCAATCCATTTAAAATCCATTTTAATGGATCTAGATTTCAATCTAATCTACATTTTATATATTTTATGGATCAGATATCTATTCTATAAATCAAGATTTTCAAATATGGATAATACAAAAAATTCAATCCAAATTTTAAATTTAAATTTTTAGTTGGGTTAGGGTAAAGGTTGAGATGGACTAAGCTAAATTCAAATTCGGATGGGCCTTGCTCGACGACCTGTATGGACCGGACAGGCCCAACGATCCTAAAGAGTCGAGCGGGCCCGACGACCAGAACTGGATGGACGAGCCTAGAGACATGAACGGGCTAGGCAGGCCCGACAAATCGGACGAGTCGGTCGGGCCAAACGACCTGAAAAAGTCGGGTGAGCTCGATGACTGAAACGGGACAGCCGGACCCGATGACCCGAACAAGCCAGGTAGGCCAGAAGACCTGAACGGGCCAGGCGGGCCCAATGACCCGAACGGGCCATGCAGGCCCGAATACTCAGATGGGTTGGCCAGACGAGACACAAGTTTTAGAAAATTCAATTTTAATTTCTTTTATAAAAAATTGATTTTGGATTTTGAACTTGATCCAAATATTTGGACTGGATTTAAATCTTGATCCAAATATTTGAATCTGGATTTAAAAAAAAATCAAACTAGTTTTGTTGAAAAAATGAATTTGGGTCGAAAATCTAATACAATTATTTGAATCTATTATGGATGTGGATTGAATCATTAAAAATCCAATCCATGCTCACCTCTACTTCAAACTGGATAATACCTCAAAAATATAGTGATTGACCCTAACGATGTGAATTTAGGATCAAAACAAATATTTTTTTTACATAATGCTGACATAGGGTAGTAGTAAGATTTTAACCTAGTTAAGACCTAGTGATTGTTTTGCAAGAAATATAGAGAAATATCTGAAGAGTTTGATTGAATATACTTTAGGCCCTGGTTGCTGTGAGTGAAGTGATACAAAACAATGGGGAAAAGGAAATTTTGTTGCTGTCATTAGGAACTGGAATTCCAAAAGCTCAGAACAAGTTAGGTGGCATCTTTGATCTTGGGTGCCAAGCTTTATGGCTAAGTTTACACCAAGATGTTTTCAATGAAGCTATGTTCAGAACAGACGTGACTCATTACTACCTTGCCACAATCTTCCCTGGTCTCTTACCTGCAGATAACTATCTTCGAATTGAGGTATGCATAATTAGGTTTTTCAAATACATTTTTCTATATACTTATAATATAGAAGAAAACAAAATGATTATAATATGTAATTGCAGGAGTATAACCTGGATCCATCCATGGAAGAAATGGATGATGCTTCTAAAAAGAACATGGATAACCTTGAAAAGGTGGGAAAGGGCCTGTTGACCCAAAGAGTCAAGCGGATAAATGTAAAGACATTTCTCCCATATGAACTCGACCAAACAAATGCTCAAGCTCTTGACAAGTCAGTATAATCACTTTCTCAACATTTTTTAAAAAATAATACTATGATTCCCATTTTTTGATTCTCATCTTTTATTTTCTGAGATATGATCTAGTATTGGTCATTGATTAACGTACCACTATCCTTTTTTTTTAAAGAATCAATGACTTACACAAAGCCACGTTAGAAAATAAAGATGAGAGTAAAAAAAATAGAAGTCAAAGTATAATTTTCCTCTTTTGTTAATACAACGTATGTTTAAAATTAGTAGCTAAACTTTGCTGATAAAAGAGATTAGTTCTCCGAAAGTAACCCGGTTATTTTAAAAAATGTTACAGAATTATAAGTACTTTTATATTAATGCTAATTTTGAGAGGATTTTTTTTTTTCTTAAGGTTGGCTGAGGAATTATATGCAGAGAGACAATTGCGTCTGAAAAGGAAATCTATGGAAAAAGGAGGAAGACCTTTCATTGAAACTATATAATTTTTTCTTATCGAGAAATCAACAACTTCACATTATGAATAAATGTTATGTTGGAATATGGTTCATGTTTTGGGGTTCTGTGTAACTCCCAATTGCAAGAACAATATATCATATAATAAGGTTGAATACTTTGGGGTTCTATGTAACTCCCATTTAGAGGAACCATGAAACATGTAACATATAAGGTTCAATGCTTTTGAGTTCTATGTAGCTTAATTGCTAGGACGATGAAATATAGAGAGTAATCCCTTGTTTGATGTTTTTTTTTGTGTTTTAAGATCTCGCTGTTCCAACTTCTTTGTTTATATTATTAAGCAGTCACAAATGGTGGGAAGTAAAATTTATTTTAACAATAAAAATTATTTATTGTAGAAAATAAAAAATAATATTATTGTTGTTAGTGTTATGAATTAATGATTGTCCATTGATTTGATACATTTATTCATATGATTCTTTACTCTTTATGGTAAATATTTGTATTAACTAAGTTGATTTGTTTCCTTTATGGATTACATATTGTATCTATAAATAGGACTCTTCCTATCAATAATAATACACAAATGAGTTGCTCCCTATTCTCTATTCTCTATTGTTTCTTCTCTTCTCTATTATCTATTATTCTCTCTATTATTCACTTTATTTCATAACACGTTATCAGCACGATGCTCCAACCAATTGAGGACTAGTGGAAACTTTTTCTCTATAACGATAATGCTCTGCGCGTCTCAATACAGACTCTTTCTAATCCTTTCTCAAATTATAATTTTACCTTATATTCTTCCTCTTGTGATAAGAATTATTTAACTTTATCAATTTTCATCTCCGTCTTATTATTTTTATTTTTATTTTGACGGTGATTATTATTATTATTATTATTATTATTATTATTATTATTTTATGTGCTAGTTTTAAACACACGAAATGTTGCAAAATTTGGATTTGTGACCCTTGATATTACAAGGAAGAATTCCTCATATTGGATTTTAAATGTTGAAATATATTTAGATGCAATGGATATTGGGATACCATTAAATAAAGAAATAAAGCATCTAAGCAACTAATTTGCTCATAACAAAAATATTGTGAGAAGAGATTTCACAAATATTGTGAATTTATTTCATGCCTATGTATGGCTGGCTGGACAAAGCAATAAAGCTTTTGATGAAAAATCATGAGATCCGCCTAATCTGCTCCATTCCCAGAAGTGAATGCAGCAATCAATATTATGAATTTATTTCATGCCTTTGTATGGCTGAACAAAGCAATGAGCTTTTGATAAAAAATCATGAAACCTGTCCAAATTGGTTCTGCTCCATTCCCAGAAGTGAATGCAGTAACATTTGATTTATATTTTCATGATCGATCATGATCTTGATTTTGGACATGGTTATAAAGAAAATTTCGAAGACACATTTTGTCACTAGAAGTGGCACGATAATGTGAAAAAAAAAGGAAAAGGAAAATGTGAAAATATTGACAAAAAAATGAAGGTATATATTATCATTACGATGGTAAAGGCCATTTAAGTTGTACTTATTGTACATCAAAGCATCTTACAAATAATGAGAAGAACATAGAAACACACTTTACTTATGAAGATGGTGATTCTGATTATGGCCATATGGATGTTACTCATCTTGATATTGTTATTTTCTTTGTTAAAGCAAATGAAAGCATTGATCACCTAATTGATTATGAGAGTGTTGAAAAAAAATCTCATATTGATATTTACGTTTATATGAAAAATGAATGTTTTGCACTAATACTAAAAGATATGTGTCTTATTGATTGTGCAACAACTTATATAATTCTCAAGAGTAATAAATTTTTCTCTTGTTTGATAATGTGAGACATCGATGTTAGTATTATTTATAGTACTACAAATATATTTGAAGACTCTAGAAGAGCTATTATACTTCTACTAAGAAGTTGAATAGAAACTTATTAAGTTTCAATGATATTTGTCTAAATGGATATTATATTGAGACAAACAATGAAAAAGATATGAAATATCTTTATATCTCTATGATTGAGTTGAAAAAGAAAGTGTATTGGAGAAATTATCAACATTCTCTTATAGTTTGTACTACAAGTTTATTAGTACAATTTAAATGCATGTCATGGTAAACCAGAAGTTTACAAATCAAAATGATTGCCTTGTTTGACATGATCAGTTATTATGATGCGAAAAAAAAAGGGTTGAAAAACTCATGTGAACACGTTTGAAGCGTGGTAGACCTATTGGTTCCAAAGATAAAAACTCTTGAATGAGAAAGGGGGCTAATATGCAAAATAACCTAATCGAAAAGGTTGAAATCCCAAAAGATTCATTTGACATAATTAATGGTTCGGTTCCAGAAGAACCTCAGGTACCTGAAATGGTTGAAAATGATGAGATCTCAATAAATTATGTCATGAATCATATAATATGGAACCAAAATAAAGTTAACATTGACGAAACTTTTACTTATAACATAGCGATGAATGCTATGAATGACAATGAGGATCAATAAGCAATGATCATTGAAGATTGTCGGCAAAGAAAAGATTGACCAAAATGAAAATATGC